>JGI24914J38485_100159_pt1 | contig 15406 bp, 14 predicted proteins | sample LinPfosmplate2_FD_38485 | JGI IMG/M metagenome (IMG submission 38485) | reverse complement strand
GGGGGTGGGGGCGCACAGCGCGCGAGCGACGACGCTACGCGATTTCGACTTTGAAATGATCAACACAGACGACGTTCTGAAGCTGAGACCTTGTCGCGCTCGCGTCCGAAAGCCGCGACCGAAGGGTTGGTGTTACAAAGTCACCTCGCGCGCGCGTCGTCCCTCGCCCGGCGTCTGCGTCGTTCATCCCGCCGCGCCGCGCCGGTCGATCGCGCGCTCTCGCCCACGCCTTCGCCGCCGACGCCGTCGTCGAGTCGCGCGATGGGCGGCGGCGGCGGCGGCGGCGGCGGCGGCGACGACGCGCGCCCCGCGCCGTTGCTCGGGTCCGACGCCTCGGTGACCATCGACGCGGGCGGCGCGTACGGCACGGGCGCGGACGCGCTCGAGTCCTACTTCGGCGGCGGATCGGCGGCGGCCGCGGCGTCCACCGCGGTCGGCGACGGCGGCGCGGGTGGAGACGCCTCTCTCGGAGCGCGCGCTCGCCGCCGCCGCCGCGCGTCGTCGTCGTCGTCGTCGTCGTCGCGATGGTGGTGGTCGTCCGCGGCGTCGTCGTTCGATCCGCGCCGAGCGGCGACGCATCCCGCGCTCCTCGGCGCGACGATCCTTTTCGTCGCCGGCGCGATCGTCGGGACCGTCGCGTCGCCGGCGATCTCGTCGTTGGGGGTCGCGAAGCTCGGCGGCGGCGTCGCGCCGCTCGCGACGACGACGCGCGCGACGCCGACGCCGGCGACGATCCGTCGTGGTTCGAAATTGACGCCCGGCGACAACATTCATCATCGAAAGAAAAAGGACGACGACGACGACGACGACGATTCATCATCAGACTCGGACGACGAGAAGAAGGCTAAGGACGACGCGTTCAAGGCCAACGTCGTGGACATGCTCCAGAACATGGCGCACGGCGCCGGCGCCGGCGGCGGCGACCGCGGCGCGGCGTTCGAGGACGTCCGAACGTTGCTCCGCGCGCCGGAGCCCAACGTCTCGAGCGTCGTCCGCGATCTCGACGCGCTCCCCACCGCGGAGGATCCCCTCGACGCGGACCGACCGCAGCGCCCGGGCCGTACCGCGCCGGACCTGAAGATGGGCTACCTTCAGCGCCCGTCCATGCGCGGCGCGCTCCTGACGTTTATCTCCGAGCGCAACGTCTGGGTCGTCAGCGCGAAGGGCGGGAACGCCGTCCGCGTGTCGTCGTCGGACGCGCACGACAACTCGCCAAAGGCGCGTCCATGTTTACACTGGTCCCCATACGGCCGCGTCGGCGTGGTGAACGCCGATCCTTAAGGACTTTGCCCGGCGTCTCTCTCCGCCCATCCCTCGCTTTCAATCCCGACACACCTCGACGCCTTTCAACTTCAACTGACGCCTTTCAACTCCACCCCGACGTTCGCTCGTACGGAACGACCCGAAGCTCTCCGACGACGGCGGGACCATCGCGTACGTCGCGGCGTCGAGCGACGGCCACGAGGTGTTCACCGTGCCCACCGCGGGCGGGACGCCGACTCGGGTGACGTACGGCACCGGCGCGGTCAAGCTCGAGGGGTGGACGCGCGACGGGAACGGGCTGATCGTCGTCGTCGCCGACGCGGCGTCGCCGAACGGGGAGCCGACGCTCGCGACGATCGCCGTTCGCGGCGGCGGCGGCGGCGGCGCGCTCGGCGACGTCAGGCCGCTGCCGTTCGCGCGCGCGCACGGCGGGACGGAGGACCAGATGGGGTGTTACGTCTTCTACGAGATGAAGCAATCGAGCGCGACGAAGCGCTACGAAGGCGGCGAGCAGTCGCGCTTGTGGCGGTGGTGCGACGGCGACGAAGAGGCGAAGTGCCTGTGGCCGGAGACGTTCAGGCGCGTTCTATACACTGGTTCCCATACGACCCTGTCGGCGTGGTGGACGCCGTTTCTTAAGGACTTTACTTCCCGGCGTCTCTCTCCGCCCAGGGTCCCTCGCTTTCAATCCCGACACACCTCGACGCCTTTCAACTCCGCTTCTGACGCCTTTCAACTCCACCCCGACTTCGCTTCGTGTGGACCCTCGACCCTCAGCAAGCGCGGGTCGTGGTCGCCGAAGACCTCGAAGGCGTTCCCCGACCGCGTGTTCTTCCTCAGCGACCACAACGGCGTCGCGAACGTGTGGGTCATGGGTTTGGACGGGGCGTACCCGACGCAGCTGACGCGCGAGTGCGGCATGGACGTGATGGAGTTTGACATCGACGGCGACGACGTCGTGTATCGCGTAGGCGCGGGGTTAAAAAAATTCTCCGTCGTCGCCGGCGGCGACGCCGTCGGCGGCGGGCCGGTCATGAAGATCGCGAGAGGCCAGAAAGCGCTGCTCGGGACGCCCGTGCAAATCTCGCTCGTGTCCGAGTTCAAGCACGCGTCCGTGAGAAACCTCCCGGATCCGATGCTCGACTTGCAAGAGGCGGCGCTTTCGTTCACGGGGGAACACGCCGCGCTCGTGATCCGCGGGCAGATTTTCTACGCGCCGCTACACCCGGAGCTCGGGACGCGCGTCGAAAAGGTCACGTCCAACGACGGCGCGGTGCGATACAAGCACGCGCAGTTCGTGCGGAACACGGACGCGCGGGATAACGTGCGCATCATCGCGATGTCGGACGCGTCGGGCGAGTACGAGTACGTCTTGCTCGAACGCGGCGGCGGCGGCGGCGGCGGCGGAGGGGGCTCGTCGGCGTCGACGCTCGGCGGGCCGTGGAGCGAGACGCAGATCACGGTGGGGGGGACGATCAGAGGCGTGATGTCGCACAGCGACGTCTCCCCGGACTTGTCGACGCTCGTGTACGACGACACGAGCGGGGCGATCACGGCGCTGAATTTGAACGCGACGGCGGCGAACTCGTACGATTTTAAAACGCGCGACGCGCCGGTCGACGACGATTCCGCGTACGAGGACGGCGACGGCGCGGCGAACGCGACGGCGGCGGGCGGCGGGATGCTGGGCCCCGGGATGATGCCCATCGTGATCGCCGCGCCCGGCGCGGGCGGCGGCGGCGGCGCGGCGTCGCCGTTTACGGCGGGACGGGGGCCCGGGGGGGCGCGTCGCGGCCGCCGCCGCCGCGCGGGCGGTTTCCCCTCCTCCTCCTCCTCCTCCTCCTCTAGGGCGGTTTCATCTCTAGGGTTTCGACGCGATCACGAGCTGACGCGGCATCTGTCCTCCGGCGGCGGCGGCGCGAGCGCGAGCGCGACGCGCCCGCGCCCGCGCGCGAGGGACATGCACCACGGCAGGCTCGGCCGCGCCCCGCCGTCCGGCGGGTTCGACGCGCTCTTCACCTCTTCCCGCGCGGGGTTAGGCGCCGACTCGGACCAACCCGCGCCGCCGCCGCCTCCCGGCGACGGCACCGGTATCGCGCGCCCGCGGAACGTGATGAGCGGTCTCCGCCCGCGCGCCGCGGGCGAGTACGCGTGGTCCCCGGACAGCGCGTGGCTCGCGTTCGTCGCGTCGGACGACACGGAATTTTCCTCCGTCTACGTTTGGAACGTCGCGGAGAATAACGTCACGCGGGTGACTGAAAACTCGTACAACGCCGCAGAGCCGACGTTCACGCCGGACGGCCTGTTCCTCTACTACCTCAGCGACGCCGCGATCGAGTCCGGGTCCGCGTCGCCGTACGGCGCGCGCGGCTCGGAGCCGAACGTTCAGAACGAGCAACGACTGATGTGTCTGCCGTTGCGCGCCGGGTTCGCGTGCCCGTTTCACGGCGGCGACGAGCTGAACCCTCACGGCGGCGTCGCGTTCGACCCCTCCATCGGCGCGCGGTTCAAGACGAAGATTCACTTCCCCGGGATCGAGAAGCGCGCGGTCGCGGCGCCGTTCGTCCCGAAGCGCGCGTACGCCGGACTGAAAGTTTTGGGCGACGGGCGGACGTTCATCGCGGAGACCAAGGCGCGTTCTATACACTGGTCCCCATACGACCGCGTCGGCGTGGTGAACGCCGTTCCTTAAGGACTTTTCCCGGCGCATCTCTCCGCCCATCCCTCGTTTTCAAGCCCCGCCCTCGCCGCCTTTCAACTCCACCTGACGCCTTTCAACTCCACCCCGACAATCGCTCGTATGGAACGACCCTAAGGATGACGTCGGCTGGTATTTGGTCGTCGTCGACGTCGTCGCGGGCACGTTCGCGCCGTTCTTCCCGGACCCGATCGCGACGATCGTGTCCGGCGACGGCGAGGTGGTCGTCCTCGCGACGGACAAAGGGCTCGCGTTGTTTTCCGCGCGCGCGATCGCGATGGCGGGGCGAGGCGTGCCGCAGGAGCAGCTTTTGCATTCGGCGCAACTCTGGAACCCCCCGCCCGCGTTCACGGTGTCCGTGAACCCTCGAAAGGAGTGGATGCAGATGTACGACGAGGCGATGCGGAACATGCGAGACGCGTTCTACGACCCGAACATGCACGGCGTGGACTGGGCGGCGACGACGGAGACGTATCGACCGTTGGTGTACAAGATGACGCACAAGGTGCGTTCTATACACTGGTCCCCATACGACCGCGTTCGCGTGGTGAACGCCGATCCTTAAGGACTTTGCCCGGCGCATCTCTACGTCCACACCTCGCTTTCAATCCCCGACCGTGACGCCTTTGAACTCCGTCTGACGCCTTTCAACTCCACCCCGACGTTCGCTCGTATGGAACGACCCTAAGAGCGACTTGCGCGACGTCTTGACGCAAGCGTTCGGGGAGCTCTCCGTGCTCCACGTCTTCATCTCCATCCGCGACGACGACGAATTTCTCGACCGCCGCCCCGGCGGATCGCGGGGATACGGATCCGCGGGGGCCGGCGCGAACGCGGGACGCCCGTCCGCGTGCCTCGGCGGCGTGCTCGTCCCCAACGTCGAACGCGGCGGGATGGAGATCTCGCGTGCGTTCGACGGCTCCGGCGTGTTGAACGCGCTCGAGTCGCCGCTCGTCGCCGTCGGCGTGGACCTCCGACCGGGCGACGTCATCACCGCGGTGGACGGCGCGCGGCTGAACGCGAGCCTCCCGCGCGTCCCGATCGCGGTCGCGCTCGACCGAGCGATGATCGGGAAGGCGGGCGCGCAGGTGTTGTTGGAGATCGACGCGGCGGCGCGCGACGACGACGACGACGACGACGACGACATCTACGCCGCGATGGCGGGCGGCGGCGGCGGGCTCATGGACGGCGGGCTGATGAACATGTTCGGCGGCGGCGGCGGCGCGGGAGGCGGCGGCGGCGGCGCGGGGGGGATGCCGATCGTGATCATGCCGGGAGGAGGAGGAGGCGGCGGAGGCGGCGGCGGGGATCCGGGGCATCCGAGCGGGTTGCCGACGGCGTCGCAGCGCTCGCGCGCGCGGCGGACGCGCGAGATGTTCGCGGACGCCGCCGCGGCTCTGGGCGGGGACTCCCCCCGCCGCCGCAAAAAGAACCACTCTAAACTCCGCGGCGGCGCCGTCGGCGCCGTCGTCGCGACGCCCTTCGACCACCAGAACTGCAGCGACCTACGCGCCGCCGACGCGGTTCGCGCGCGGAGGTGCGTTCTGGTTACACTGGTCCCCATACGATCCCGTTCGCGTGGTGAACGCCGATCCTTAAGGACTTTACTTCCCGGCGTTTCCCTCCGTACACCCCTCGGTTTCAATCCCCGCCCGCGATGCCTTTCAACTCCAACTGACGCCTTTCAACTCCACCCCGGCGCGCAGAGCCTACGTCAAATCGCGCGCCGACGACGACGTCGCGTACGTCTACCTAGGCGACATGGAACAAGACGGCGAGGGCGGCAGCGCGTCTTTCGACGACTTCGCCTCGCAGTTTTACCCCGCGGTGCGCGCGCGAGGGATGATCATCGACGTCCGACGCAACGCGGGGGGAAACATCGACACGTGGATCCTCGAGAGACTCTTGCGCGCCGCGTGGCTCTTCAACGCCGAGCGTTCGGGTGCGTTCTATCTCACACTGGTCCCCATACGACCCCGTTCGCGTGGTGAACGCCGATCCTTAAGGACTTTACTTCCCGGCGCATCTCTCCGCCCAGGGTCCCTCGCTTTCAATCCCCGACCGCGACGCCTTTCAACTCCGCTTCTGACGCCTTTCAACTCCACCCCGATATCATCGCTTGTACGGACCCTCGACCCTCAGGCCCGCCGGACGTCACGATGCAGTACGCGTTCAGCGGCGAGGTCGTCGTGCTCGTCGACGAGCGCACGTCTTCCGACGCCGAGATCTTCGCGCTCGCCGCGCGGCGGCTCGGCGTCGGGACCGTGATCGGGCAGCGGACGTGGGGCGGCGCGGTTGGATACAGCGGCGACGCGGAGCTCGCGCTCGTCGACGGATCAGGTGCGTTCTGATTCACACTGGTCCCCATACGACCGCGTTGGCGTGGTGAACGCCGATCCTTAAGGACTTTGCCTGGCGTGTCTCTCCGCCCATCCCTCGCTTTCAATCCCCGCCTTCGACGCCTTTGAACTCCGTCTGACGCCTTTGAACTCCACCCCGACATTCGCTTGTATGGAACGACCCTCAGCGTTTACGATTCCGTCGTTCGGCCCCTACGACGCTGACGGCGCGTGGGCGATCGAGCAGCGAGGCGTCGTGCCCGACGTCGTCGTCGCTAACGCGCCGGTCGCGACGTCGCGAGGCGGCGACGCGCAGCTCGACGCCGCGATCGAAGTGCTGAACAAGAAGCTCGCGGAGGCGCCGGCGAAGGGGAAGGTGCCGATTAAGCCGACGTATCCGAACCGGTCGTTCGACGCGAAGACGTGCGAGGCTGGAGGGGACGGAAGCGCGAAGGAGGAGGGCGGGGGAGGGGAGGACGCGAAGGCGGCGAAGGCGGTCGGCGCGTGAGCGCGACGACGCGACCGACCGCGCGTGGACGAGGTACGCGCGAGCGACGAGCGACGAGCGACTCCCCCGGCGCGTCGAGCGCGTGAGCGAGCGTGGTGGCAAAAATTTGTTACCATCGGACAGGTTGTTAGACAGTTGCCGTAAAATTCGATTCACATACGTACTAAAAGCCCATAGAGTACGAGTACGCGTACGCGTCATTTCATGTTCCCACGCATCTGTTTTCTCGAGCGCACCCGACCAAATCTCGCGTCGTCATCGCGCCCTCTTCGCGACGCGCACCGCCGCCTCGCCCACAGCACCTCCCGACCGCGCCACCGCTCCACCACGATGGTGAAGTCCCACGTCGCGTGCAGCGCGGACCTCAAGTGGCTCCTCGTCAACGACGGCCCTAACGTCTTCAAGCGCCGGAGCCGGAGCGCGACCAGGCAAAAGAGCTTCGAGTCGTTCAGCGCCGAGGCCAACAACCTCGCGTCGAAGCACAGCTTCAAGAACTCCGGTGCGTGAGACGAACGACGTGATGCCACCGCTTCGTTCGCGTCGTCCTCGAGGTCGCGACGCGTCGCGACGGCGGCGACGGGGGTCGCTCGCGGCGTCGTCGCGCGCACGCGTCGCGCGGCATCGTCGCGGTGTTTTTTTCTCGCGAAACCCTAGCGTCGCGCGGACCTCGCCCCTCGAGCGGGGTGGGGCGTCCGTCCCGCGACGCGACGCGACGCGACGCGACGCGTCGCGACGCGCGGCGGCGCGCGCGGCGGCGGCGGGAGTGTCAAACCTCCCGCTCTTCGTCGCGTCCGCGCGGCGTCGCGCGTCGCCGTCGCGTCCGTCGACGCGGATGTTTCGGGGTGGATCGAATCGAATCTCGACGACGGATGTTTTTTCGCCTCTCCCATCCGTCCGCCCGTCCGTCCGCTCACGGTCCATCACCCCGCGCCCATCCCTTTCGTCCATCGCAGGCATCGTCAGCGACGACACCGTCGCCATCGCCGCCGCGGTCGGGGACAAGAACCCGACCGCGGTGATCGTCACCGTGAACGGGAAGTCGCAGAAAGTCGCGGGCATCTTCCAGCGTCAGGCGAAGAAGGTGGCGGAGCTCTGCGCGGGGCGACCGGACCTCACCGGCATCGCGCTCTCGAAGCTCTCCGTCGTGCACAAGTCGCTTCGTCAGGCGAAGGCGGCGGCGAAGTCTGCCGAGTGAGCGACGCGCGGCGTGGATAGAGAGACCGACCGCCGCGCCTCGAGGTTGAACGGATGAGCGAAGGCGCGAGAGACTTGACTTCGGGGAGAGACGAAGAGAGGCGAGAGACGAAGAGAGGGTGGGGGGTCGGCGGGCGCGCGCTGTGATACAGTACGCGCGCGTCCGTCGGCGTTTAGCGTTCGCGTCCCGACGCGTAGCTGGGATGTTGCAATCGAACGCGGACACTACGACAAACGAAGAATGAGCCTCGCGCGCCGCCGCGAGGCGTCCATCCGTCGCCCGTCGCGCCAAAAATCGAAACGTCCCTTCATCGCCTGACGAGCCAATAAACATCTTGTTCATCGGTCAGTTGAAAGGCGACGCGATCAAGTGTTGAAACTGCGGAGTGGGTGAAAAACAACTTGGCGGGAATGAATGGACAGACGAGTTCGAGTTCGTTGTAGATCAAACCGCCGCCCCCGCACTCCCCCCCGCGCGCTCGTCGTTCGCACCTCGCGCGCGCAGACGAGATGGCGCCCAAGGACGCGGCCGTCGCCGTGGACGTATCGTCCGCGGCGACCGCGGACGCCGCCGCCGCCGCCGCGCCCGCGAGCGAGGCGACGATCGTCTTCGGCAAAGGATGGGGCCAGGGCGTGCTCAAGGACGCGCGCAATCGCAAGCCCCTGTACGTCGACGATTGGAAGCGCGGCCTGAAGTTCCCGGCGATATTCGCCCCGGCGACGTACATCTTCTTCGCGTCCGTCCTCCCCGCGCTGACGTTCGGCGAGCAGTTCCGCGACGAGACGGAAGAGCTCTTCTCCATCCCGCACATCCTCTGCGCGACCGCCATCGCGGGCGTGATTCAGTCCGTCTTCGGCGGCCAGCCGCTGCTCATCGTCGGCGTCGCGGAGCCGATCGTGCTCGTGTACTACTACATGTTCAAGTACGCGGAGTCCACTGACGACCTCGGCGCGGAGAAGTTTCGGCCGTTCTGCGGCTGGGTGCTCATCTTCACCGCGCTCATGCACTTCGTCCTGGCGTTCGCCAACGCGTCGGAGTACATTCACGCCTTCACGCGCTTCAGCGGCGAGACCTTCGGCACGCTCATCGCGCTTTTGTTCCTTCAGGCTGCGGTGAAGGGCCTCGAGCACGAGTTCGACTACCCCGCCGACGCGCCCGTGGCGTACCGGACGGTGAACGGGCTATGGTCGGTGTTTCTCGCGTTGACGCTCGTCCTGCTCGCGGTGTGGCTCATGACCGCGCGGACGTGGCACGTCGGGAAGCGATGGATGCGCGAGCTCGTCGCGGACTACGGCGCCGCGATCGCGGTCGTGATCATCACCGCGCTGTCGTACTGGGTCACCGAACCCGACGGCGTGTCGTGGGAGATCCCGACGCGCATCGCGTGCAAACAAATCTACGACTCGGACGTCACGGGGACGTGGAGCACGACGTCGAAGCTCGGGGACGTCCCGAGCTCCCAAGTCGCGGTCGCGCTGATTCCCGCGCTCATCATCACCGTGCTCTTCTTCTTCGATCACAACGTCTCGTCGCAGCTCGCGCAGGTTGACGATTTCGGGCTCGAGAAGCCGTGCGCGTATCACTACGACTTTTTACTCCAAGGCTTGAACACGCTCCTCCTCGGGTTACTCGGCCTCCCTCCCACGAACGGCGTCCTCCCGCAGGCGCCGATGCACACGCGGTCGCTCATGGGCGTCGGCACGAACCGAAAGCGAGAGCCGGAGAAGGCGACGATCGTCCTCGAGCAGCGCGTCTCGAATTTGATTCAGTCGCTGCTCGTCGGCGTGTGCATGTTCGCGTCGCCGTTAATCAAGCTCATGCCCCGCGCGGTGCTTTGGGGGTACTTCATCTTCATGGCGATCGAATCGTTCCCGGGGAACCAGTTCATTCACCGGCTGACGCTCGTGTTCATGGATCTCAAGTCGCTGAGGAAGGGCGAGACGCTTCCCGCGTACGTCGAGCTCGTTCCGCGGTCGGACACGATGAAGTTCACGCTCATGCAGTTCCTCGCGCTCGGGTGCGTCGTCGCGAAATTAATTTTTCGGTTTCGGTTTCGGTTTCGGATTCTCGCGTTCGCGTCGCCCACCACACGATCTGCCACGTCATCAAATCTGATCACACACCGACCAATCCCAACCGTTCGTTTTATCCAGGTGCGTCTACGCCGTGACGTGGGCGGGCGTGTACGGGATCGCGTTCCCCATCCTCATCATGGCGCTCGTGCCGCTGAGGCAGTACGTGATACCGAAGCTGTTCCCCGCGAGCAGTCTGCGATATCTGGACACCGCGGAGGACGTCGAGGAGGAGATCGAGGCGGACAGAGAGGACGCGGAGACGGCCGGGTCGCCGCATCCGGAGTTTGGCGCCTTCGTGCAGCAGAAGCACGTGATTCCGGAGGGTGGCGGCGGCGGCGGCGGCGGTCTCTTCGGGAAGAGGAACAACAAGGCGTGAGCGCGCGAGCCCGATGACGAGCGCGAAAGCGCGCTTCAGGGACGCGCCTCGACGACCATCGACGAAAAGTAATCAAAGATTCAATGCATTGTATACGTATACAACCGCGCGCTTCCTTCCTCCCTCCCTCCTTCTCTTCTCTTCTCTCTTCTCTTCTCCGCCGGGCTCGTCACGCCCCCCCCGCGGCTGCGGCCTCCTCGCGATCCGTCTTCCACGTCACCACCCTATCCCTAATCGTGTTGATGATGAAGAACGCGCCGCACAGCCTCGCCGTCCTCGCCAGGCCTCCGCCGTACAACGCCTTGATCCCCTTCGCGTTGTACACCGACATCAGCGCGGAGCGCGCGTTGGGATACGTCCCGCCCGCCATGTCGCTCTGCACGCACGTCTGAGGGTCGTTCCATACAAAGCGAAGTCGGGGTGGAGTTCAAAGGCGTCAGACGGAGTTCAAAGGCGTCGAGGGCGGGGATTGAAACCGAGGGGTGCGCGGAGAGACGCGCCGGGAAAAGTCCTTAAGGATCGGCGTTCACCACGCGAACGCGGTCGTATGGGGACCGGTGTAAGGAGAACGCACCTTCGCCGTGTCCACCGGGTGCGTCAACACCGCGGCGACGGTGCCGCCGACGCAGCTCCCGACGATGGACGCCGTCAGCTCGTTGTCCTGAGGGAAGGGTCGGTCGAGAGGGTGGATATCAAAGGCGAGGCAAGGCGTCAGCTGGAGTCGCGAAACGTCGCGGCGCGTCGGGATCGAAACCAGGGCGTCGTCGTATAAAAGAGCGAACAGACGAAACGCGCCTTGAAGTAGTCGACGCTCTTCACGAGCGACTCCGTCGCGATGGGCGCGAGTCCGAGGTACCCCGCGGTGTAGATTGCCTCGCGGACGACGCACGCGGACAGCCCGCGCCACAGCGCGAGCGCGCCGTGCTCGGACGCGATCGCTTTGATCGTCGCCGCCGCCGAGTCGAGCCCGCGCTTGAGGGTCGTTCCATACAAACCGATGTCGGGGTGGAGTTCATAGGCGTCAGTTGGAGTTGAAAGGCGTCGAGGGCGGGGATTGAAAGCGAGGCGTGGGCGGAGAGAAGCGACGGGAAAAGTCCTTAAGGATCGGCGTCCACCACGCCAACGCGGTCGTATGGGAACCAGTGTGAAGGAGAACGCACCTTCTGCTGCTGGATGACGACGAGGTCCACCGGGGAGTAGAGGATCGACGACGTCGCGCCCGCGGCCATCGCGACGCCGATGCGCTCGACCGAGGACGCGTCTCGCACGCCGCCGGTGACGGAGCGCTCGATCGCGCCGTTGACCGCGACTTGAATCGCGGTGATGGGCGCGATGGGCGCCGCCGCGGCGACGACGCCGCGGTACCAACCCGCGACGTTGGACGGGAGCGGTTTCCCGCTCTGGACGCAAATCTTGAACGTGATGAGCGGCACTGCGCGCGGGGAGGGGAGGGAGGAGGAGGAGGAGGATGTGGCGACGAAGAGGAGGACGGCGTGGTGGTCAGAAGGAGGACGCGGTCGGAGGAGGATGAGGAGGACGAGACGTGCACGCGCGCGATGCGATGGACGGATGAATGAAAACGCGGGAAGGTTATCCGATTTTGCGACCCCTCGCGGCGTCGGGCTCGGGGACGCACTCTGCACGCACGTCTCGACAATGCCCCCGAACGCGCCGACGGCGAGGTTCTCCGCGTCCGAGAGCGTCGCGCGGCGTCGCTTTCCCTCGATCGCGCTCGCCGCGAACGGCGTCGCCGTCCGAAGCGGCGAGAGCGCGTCGGAAGATGTAAACATCGATCTCGACAGACAGACCGCGTCGGAGGGAACTGAACGAAGCGCGGAGGGATCGATCGATCGGTCGACGCGCGGTCGCTCGAGGACGGCGACGGCGACGGCGACGGGACCGACGACGGCGACGACGACGACGGGCGCGACGACGACGACGGGCGCGACGCGGGAGAGGAGCGCGCGCGCGCGACGAGTGAGAGAAGCGCGCGACGAGCGACGCGTTCTCGCAAACGTGAACGGCACCCTCCGTCGAATAACGACGCGAGATCTGATTCTGATTTGACCGTTAAAACGCTCTCGATGAAACGCCACTGAAACGCGCGACGTTCCTTTCAAACAGCCCGACAACGTATCAAACGTCGTGCACGCGCGCGCGGCGCTCAGAACGGAATGTTCGTTGCTCCTCGCGCACTCACTCGTTGACCGCGCGCCGCGCCGCGCACGCGCGCGGGGCGTATCGCGCGCGCGCACCCGCTCTCGACCCCGGCGTCCTCAAACCCGAACGTCGTCTGCCCGGTCAGATCGATCCTCGCGGAAGGTTTCGGTCGCCCGTCGTCCGCCAGCTGGCGCGGACGAAGCGACGATGCGGACGCCCACTCGCGTCGCGCGCGACGCCGCGCTCGACCCCGTCGTGTCGTCGCTCGTGACGCTCGCGCACGCGCGAACCGCGACGACGCGCCCCGCGCCGTTGACGTACCCGGGCGTCAGCGCGCTCGCGATGACGCGTCCCGTGGAGACGCTCCATCCGGACACCGCGTGCAGCGACGTCTTCGCGCGGTTCGAGCGCGCGTCGGAGGAGGCGAGCGCGGCGCATCGATGGCGCGACGGCGACGCGCGCGCGACGCTGCGCCCGCGCGGACGCGACGGTCGCGCGGGGGCGCACCACGGGGAGTATCTCACCACGGAGCGACCGGCGCTGCCGGGGAAGTCGCTGCACGTCACGACGCAGTTCGACGCGCGCGCGCAGGCGCGTCGTCGTCGCCGCTCTCCTTCTCGTCGTCCATTCCAATCCATCAGATCCTTTCGCCGCGCTTCGAACGCGTCGTCGTCGTCGCCGCCCGACCGAACCGACCCGACCCGTCTTCCCTCTCCGACGCACGCAGGTGGGCGACCAGCGCGGGCGCCGAGGGCGATGCCCGCTCCCGGAGAAGCGCCCCGGCGACGCGCCGCTGCGGATCGTGTACAAGCACTACGCGCGTCGCGACGAGCGACTGAATCTGTTGACGACCGACGACGAGCGGAAAAAAAAAGCGACGGAGACGCCGTGCCTCATGAGCAAAGCCGAGGCGCTGAAGTTCGCGGAGGATTTCAACCTGACCCCGGGGTTGCTTCGACGCGAGGACGTGCTGACCGCGTTCGAGACCGCGGACGACAAGCCGACGGTCGGCGGGACGGCGGGCGCGGGCGCGGGCGCGGGCGCGGGCGGGCTCGGCGCCGACGGAAAACGCACAGCCGGCGGCTGGAATCGCGAGGACGAGCTCGACTTCGACGAGTTCGCGGCGTTTCTCGTCCGGTGCGCGATCCTCGCGTTCGGCGACGCTGAAGAAGACGGCGGATTCGGCGGAGGTGGCGCGTCGTCGACGTCGACCGCCGCGGACCGAGACGCGCGATCGGTCGACGCGCTCCTGAAAAAAATTCGTTGCGACGGCCGCGACTCGCGGCGACTGCGCGAAAAGCTCGTCGTCGTCGCCAACCGCGGCCTGCACAACCCGCGCGACGCCTCGCGCGACGGCGCCGCGGAGCGACAGAAGTGGGCCAAGCTGAGCAAGGCGGCGGAGGGCGGTCCGTCCGCGGCGGTCCTCGCGCGCGTGAAGCGCGGCGATTTCGACGACGCGGCGCTGACGCGGCGCGCGACGCGGCATCTCGGTGCGTGGGCCCGATGCATCGATGCACTCGCTCGACCACATGTTTTGACAAGTAATCAAACTTCCAGCCAATCGCGTGCACGAATGACTGACACGCTGTCTCTATCCTCGACGTATCATCGCGTCGCAGCCGAACGCGCGGAGGACGCGAGGTGGACCGAGTTCCACCACGTCGCCGTCGACTGCGGGACGCTTCTCCCGCGCGAGACGCGCGCGTTCCGCGTCGTCGTCCGCAACCGCGCGCTGTGCGGGTTCGCGGACGTCGCCGTGGAGGTTCTCGGCCTGGGCGACGTCGTCGAGGCGTCGTTCGCGGAGGGGCCGATCGCCGCGGGGCTGAGGTGCGTTCTTCTTCACACTGGTCCCCATACGACCGCGTTGGCGTGGTGAACGCCGTTCCTTAAGGACTTTTGCTATCGTTTCTCTCCGCCCATACCTCGCTTCCAATCCCCGCCCTCGACGCCTTTCAACTCCACCTGACGCCTTTCAACTCCACCCCGACATCGCTGCTTTGTATGGAACGACCCTAAGCAAAATCATCACGCTCAACGCGGGCTCGCGCGTCCCGGGGGAGTGGCTCGGCGCCGTCGTCGTCCGCGTCGCGAACGGCGACCCGTGGGGCGATGAAGAGATCGTCCGCGTGCCGGTGTATCTCCACGTCGTCCGGCGCGAGAGAGAGATCGTCACGAGGGCGGCGGCGACGTTGGGGCCGAAGGAGCACGCGCCGGGGACGAACGACTTTGAGGTGCGTTCTATACACTGGTTCCCATACGACCGCGTTGGCGAGGTGGACGCCGATCCTTAAGGACTTTGCCCGGCGTGTCTCTCCGCCCAGGGTCCCTCGCTTTCAATACCCGCCCTCGACGCCTTTCAACTCCAACTGAAGCCTTTCAACTCCACCCCGACGTTCGCTCGTACGGAACGGCCCTGAGCTCGCGGAGCGCGAGGACGAGGTTCGGAGACGACCGAGGAGCTACCGCCGGTGCCCGGGGCCGGAGCTCCCGGAGCGCGAGAAAGAGCGCGCGTTGGGGCCGACGATGCGAGGGTGGCGCGGCGACGACGACGGCGGCGACCGTCAGTACGCCGTCGTCGCCGCGAAGGCGGCGCGCGCGGCGTCCGCGTCGTCGGCGGCGGCGCGATCGAATCGCGGGCTCACCGGGCGTCGCGGGTGGTCCGGGTCCGCCGCGAGCTTTCAGGTGCGTTCTACACACTGGTTCCCATACGACCGCGTTGGCGTGGTGAACGCCGATCCTTAAGGACTTTGCCCGGCGCATCTCTGCGCCCATCCCACGCTTTCAATCCCCGC
>JGI24914J38485_100004_pt1 | contig 20736 bp, 12 predicted proteins | sample LinPfosmplate2_FD_38485 | JGI IMG/M metagenome (IMG submission 38485) | reverse complement strand
GGGGGGGGGGGGGGGGGGGGGGGTTGGGGGGGGCGACGGCGGAGGAGGTCATGATGATGGTCATGATGATGACGAGAGATCGATCGACGGGGGACGAGAGGCGGCACCGGCGACGCGTTCGTTCGCATCGCTCACCTCATCTCCGCCGCGCATCCCACCGCCGCGAGGAGGAGAAGCGCGATCGGCGCGACCGCCGCCGCGGCGCGAACGCGCCACGGCGAGCGGCGCGTCATCGCGCGCGTCGCGTCTGTCTCGGCACCTCGAGGCGAACGAAGGTCTCACCACGGTCGGTCGACGCGCCGACCGACCGAGTTCCGCTTCCGAACCGCGCGAGGGCGACACGTCGACGACGATGGACATGTCTCGACGTCTCGGTCGCGTCGCGGCGGCACTCCACGCGCGCGCGCACGACGCACGCCGCAATCCGCCCGCACGTCGCCGCGATGCCGCTCGCCATCGGCTCCGTCTCCTCCGCCGCGACGCTCCGCGCTTCCGCGCGCGCGTCCGCGTCCCATCGCGGTCGGCGACGCGCGAGCCTCGTCGTCGTTCGCGCCTCGGCCTCGTCCTCGTCCTCGTCCGACGACGACGACGCCGCGACGACGCCGCCGTCGCTCCCGTCGCGCCGCGCGGCGATGCTCGCCGGTTTCGTCGCCGCGTCGACGAGCGCGATGATGACGACGCGCGTCTCGCCCGCGCGCGCGAGCTCCGCGGACATGCTCGCGGGCGTCCGAACCAAGGTGTGCGATCCCACCGCGGACGGCGCGGAGTGTCGCGCGAACGAGATCGGGAAAGACCTCGGGGGACTTGGGGACTACGACCAGAAGGCGAACAAAAAAGTCGAGCTCGCGAAGGCGATGACGAACCCGAACATGACCAACTACCAGCTCGACACGATGAAGCTCGTGGACGAGTGCGCGGAGGTGCTCGCGCTGGACGTGTACGACCTCACGAGGGAGAAGAGGATAGGGCAGCTCGTCAAGGACGGGAACGTTTGGAGCAGCAAGTACGCGCCGGGGGGGTCGTCGAAAACGGCGTCTGGGAGAGCGTTTTATAACGCCATCAACCAGGTGAGCGGGCACTTTAACTTCAACGGGATCGCGCCGCTGCCGAAGAGCCGACTGGACGTCGTGAACGCGAACCTCGAGGACACGCGGAAACTCATCGCGCAGGGACGCTGATGATCGAGTTTAAGAGCGAAAACGTCGATCGCATTATTCTCGCGCGCGCGGACGAAGTAGAGTTTCGAGTCATTTATTTTAATACGAGTAATATCACATCAACGCTATGATACATTCGCGCGGTCGACGCGATAGGTCATCGCGATAGGTCATCGCGAAAGGTCATCGCGACCGACCGTCGTCACACCGCGTCGAGGCCCCGCGGCGACCGCGCCGCGTCGTCCCAACCCGGCGAGTACTCGTACTCTCCGCCGCCGCTAAACCGCCGCGACGCCGGCGACGCGACGCCCGCGCTCGCGCCGACGTCATCGATGTCGACCCCCCAGAGCGCGCCTCCTCCGCCTCTCTCCAAGCTCGTCGCCCGCTCCAAGCTCGACCCTGCGCGCGCGAGCTCGTTCCGCCGCTCCTCCATGTTGCGCTCCGCGGCGTCCATCTGCTTCGAGATCACCGCGAGCTGATTCGCCGTGGACGCGAGCGCGCTCGAGTTGATCGTGTCGCTGAAGCCTTTCACGAGGTGCTGACCGTACTCCATGTGCATCTTGCCCTTCGAGCGGTCGCTGTATTTATACACAAAGTAGCCGACGATGCACGCGAGCGCGATGTTGATTACCATGACCACGGACAGACCGGTGACGATGCCAAAGTGAAACATGACCCAGACGCACACGGACGCGTCGGCGGCGACGATGGCGATGACGATGAGCATCTTCACGATGTTGTACATGAACATTCGGACGCCAACCTCGTGGACGAACAGCATCGCGGACTCGTAGTCCTCAGCGCCGCCGTCTCGGTTCTGGACCTCCATCGCGAGAATCGTCTCGCTCTGCGCCGCCGCGAGCGCGGCTCGGAGTTCCGCTCTTCTCCGCTGCTCGGCGGTGAGCGGCGGCGGTCGCTTGTCGTCGTTGTCGTCGTCGTCGTCGTCATCATCGCGCGGGGGTTCGCCGTTCGACGGCGTGGAGTGGTCGTCGTTCGCGCTGTCGTCCCCGCCGCCGCCGCGCCGCGTCTTCGAAGCCGAAGCGCGCGGTGTTTTGTTCTGCGGCGCACGTTTCGCCGCCGCCGCCGCCGCCGCCGCGACTTCCGCCTCCTCCTCCTTCGTCAGACGCATCCGCGACCCGGACCCGCTCGCGGCGGCGACCGTCCGCGCGTCGTCGTCCGCGATCGGCGAGAGCTGGTGATACGAGGACGACCTCGGTATCTGCACCGAGAGCGTTTCTCCCGCGGAATTTCGTCGCTCACCGGGGGACGCGTTCGCCGCCGCCGCCGCGCCGCCGCCGGCGCCGGCGGCGCGTCGCGCGGCGTGGTACCGCTTCAGCTCGCTGACGTCTGAAATCGGACCCGTCGCGGCGGCGAGGTCGCCGAAGCTCCCGAACGACCCCCCGCCTCTCGATCCGCCTCTCGAGTGATGCACGGAACCGGGCCCGCCCCTCGACCGCGAGACCGAGTCGATGAATTTCAACAGCACCCCGGACGCGGCCGTCAGCTCGACGCCTTCCCCCGACGCCGCGCTCACGTTGCTCTCCGACCGCTGATGATGGTGCTTCCCCGCGACGGCGTCTTCGGTCACGATGGAAACGCTTCGACCGTTTCTGTTTTCAACATCGCCGTGTCCGCCGCCGCCGTCGTCCACCAGCACCGCTTCGGACATCTCGTCCAAACTCTGCCTGACGAGCGACTTAAACGCTTCAAAATCGAGCGATTTCGACGACGCGTTGCCGCTCATCCCCTTGAAGTGCATCTCGCACCGCCGCCGCCACACGTCGCTCGCCCAGTCGAGGTCGCCGCCGTCGCCGGCAGATTTCGCGGCGGCGGCGGCTACCGCGAACGCGTCCCGCGCGAAGAAACGCGTCGCCTGACCCTCGCTCAGCGCTCGTCTCTCGTCCTCGTCCGCGCTCTGGAAGCACAGCGACACCTTCGCGTCGAACGCGCCGCCGCACAGCATGCACGCGAGGCACGTCAGGCGGTTCGTGGACACCGCGGAGCCGCGCGAGAAACGCTTGTTCGCGCGCGCGAGCCCGTCCACGGTGACAGCCTGCAGCATTCGGTTCGGGATGTCGTCCGCGCGGAGGCCCAGGTCGTCGAGCGCGCGAATCAGCGCGCTGCCGGTGATCTCTCTCGGGAGCGCGGTCGAGGAGGACGACGGCGCGGAGGCGCGGCACACGGCTGCGATCGCGTCGGTCGCGTCCACGTGTTTCCCTGCGGCGAAGGATGACGCGTCGTTCGCGATGGATTCAGATTTATTCTCTCGGAGACGGACGAGGCGAGAGGCGCGAGCGGACGGGCGGTGCGGACGACGACGCGCGACCGCCGCGCGGGGCCGCCGCGACGCGCGACGCGACGTCGAGATCGCACGACGTTCGACGCACATGGACTGTTTTCGAGGACGTCGTGCAGCGCGAGAAGCGTGTCCAGGCGCGGCATCGCGGACGACGACGACTGTTCCCCCGCGTCACGGCTCCGTGACGCGATGACGCGAGGCGCGGCCTCCGGGTCCGCGACGGACGGCTGCGGTCGCGAGACGACGCGCGAGCGAGTTTGTCTCCGCTCGAGCACGGCGCGACGAGAGAAGCGTCGCCGAGCGCGGTCGCGGGTCGCGCGCGCGCGATGAACTGCGGCCGTCGCGCGCGCGTCGCCGCGTCGACGCGAGAACGAGACGAGACGAGACAGGGTGGGCACCTCAGCTCGATGCCGCGACGCGACGCTGGCGACGACGAGTTTCGTTCGCGTTTCGACCGCGCACTCTCATCGCGCCCGCGGCACGCATGAGCGGCGAGTACGAGGTCACCGTGGACGTCACGCGGTTGGACGCGACGCCGAACCCGGCGCCGCTGGACGCGGAGCTCAACCTCGAGGCGCGCGAGCGCGGCGCGCGTCGGCCCGTCGCGTCGGATGTTTTAATGTTTTTCCTTCGCGCGCTCGCCTCGCCTCGCCTCGCCTCGCCGTCGTCGCGAACGCCGTCCCAACCCACCCACCCGCTACCTTCCTCTCGTCGCAGATCGACTACACCACGAGCGCGGACATCCCGGGCGCAAAGTGGGAGATCCGGTACGTGGTCGACATGGCCGCGAACCGCTACGTCATCGCGGTGCGTCGGCAGCCGTCCCGTCCATCGTCCATCCTCTCTCTCGTTCGTCCCGTCTGGTTCTGTTCAAAAAAACATCCATCATCACGTCGTCGTCGGACCTCCTCCGTCCTCACGACGCGCGCCGCGACGCCACGAACCCTTCTAACCCCGTCCTAACAGGTCGGCGAGGGCGAGGTCGCGGACGTCGAGAAGGGCGCGAACGCGTTCAGGTTCCACAGCCCCGGGATGGAGCTCGACGGCGTGAAAAAGGTGCGTTCTTACAAAAGTTGTTCACCCTTTCCCGGTTTCAACATTTGATCGCGTCCCCTTTCAACTGACCGGTGAACTATTTTTGTATGGAACGACCCAAAGTCGTGGTTGAACAACGTCGGGCTGCTCCTCGCGGTGCTTCTGAACGCGAACGGCGAGGAGATGATACAGGTGTCCATGGTGACGCAGGTGATGAAGGGGAGCGACGGGAAGCTCGAGCGGTTCGTGATCAGCCCGCTGGAGTGATGCGATGGACGGGGGGGCGTTTGGCGTTTGGTTTTAGCCGCCCGTCCGATCGACGACGCCGTGGTCGTCAGCTAGCCGCGCGCGCGTCGCGAGTGTGCGATAGTAGTAAACGCGTCACCGGACGTTACAACCCCCACGCGCTTCAAATCATCACTCGCCGCCGTTCGCTGTTACGCAACCATCACTAAATCATCGCTCAATCGCTCGATCGATCTAGTTGCGGCCGCCACCCCCACCCTCCTTGCGCTGGAACCCGCCGCGGTTCCCGCCCCTGGTCTGGAGCGTCACGCCCGGGAGGTTACCCATGTTCAGAGACTTGAGCATGTCCATCGTGTCGCGGTCGACTTCGATCGTCTCCACCGCGAGCGCGGACTCGTCCGGAACAAAGTCCATGCGCCTTTCGCGTTCCTCCTCCTGGAGCTTGAGCGAGATCCCGCGCACGGGCCCGCGTTGGATGCGCTTCATGAGGTGCGTCGAGAACCCCGCGATCTTGTTCCGAAGACGCTTGGACGGGATGATGGCGACGTCCTCGCAGATCCGCTTGTTCGTCGCGAAGTCGAGGGTGAGGCGAGAGTAGTACTTCTCGATGATCACCCGCGACGCCTGAGCGGTGACGGTGGGGGTGGGATCGGGCGGGGACGGGACGCGTCAGCTTGATGAGTTCGTTCGTTCCGTGGTGGGTTTCGATTCGAGCGACCGCGCGAGAGCGAAAACCCCGACCGCGGAGGGACGCGACGACGCGGCGACGCGCGCGCGTCGACGCGCGCGACGACGCGGCGACGCGCGCGGGACGTCGCGGAGCGGTCCAGGGGGTGGTCCCGGACGTTCCGCGGCGTCGGAACGCGCGCGACGACGCCGTCTCCGCGTCGGCCGCGGGCGACGATGGCGCGCGCGTCGTTCGCGCGACGGGAAAAACACCGCGCATCGCGCGGCGACGAGGCGCCGTCCGCGGGCGATGCGACGCCGCCGGACGCGATGCGAGACGCGATCCCGCGAGGGACACGGCGCGCGCGCGCGTCGACGCCGCGCGCGCGACGCGCGACGGCGTCCATCGCGGAAGGCTGCAGCCTTCCGCGCGCGATGCTCGCGCTCCGCGCGAGAAAACCCTAGTCCGCAGATTTACGCGCGCGGCTTCGCGAACGGAACGCGCGGAAGCGGCGCGCCGCGCTCGACGGAGGAGCGAGCGGACGACGCGCACCTTCTTGACGGTCTTGGTGCGAACGCGACCCATGCTGGCTGAGCGACGTGCGTGTTCGACGCGCGCGCCTGGTTGAAGAGGGCGACTCGACGAGGCTCTCGATGCTTTGAGAGAGCGAGGAGCGTCTGTACACTACAGGTTAACGACGGATATGGGCTCGGTTTCAAACCACGCCCCGATCGACCATCCGGTCAATTTGACCCGCACTTCTCGCAACTGACCGACGGTCGAAGCGATCATCACGTCCTTTCACCGCCGGTCTAAAATATTCCTCCCGTCCCGACGATGCGACGTCTACGTCTGGCATCGATCAGAGCGGACGACGCTCCGCGACCGTCTGGGCGTTCGATATCCGGCCGGCGTCCGGGCGTCGCGCCGATGCCGCCGCCGCCCCGTCCCATCGACGCGCGAGGCGGCGAAACCCGCGACGACGACGCGGCCGCCGCGCCGTCGACGTCGGCGGCGGCGTCGGATCCCGCCGCGGCGCCACCCCCGTCATCAACCTCGCCCCTCCGCACTTCGCCGTTGAGCGCGACGAACGTGCCGACGGTCCTCTCCAAGCTGCGGAAGTGGGGCGACTACGCGAGCTTCGGCGAGCCCGCGCTGCCGTCGAAGTTCATCCCGATGAAGACGCCGCTGTCGCCGACGCTGCTGCGCGAGGACACGTTCGAGAACGTCCTCCTGCTGCCAAACTTTCTCGCCGAGCAGCGCGAATCGCGCGGCCGCGACGTCGGCCTCGTCATCGACCTGTCCAACCACGACTGCCTGTACGGCGACGGCATCCCGGAGGGTCTCGAGCGCGTCCACGTCCGGAACGTCGCGAAAAGCGTCCCGGACATCGCGTGCACGAGCGAGGTCATCGCCGTCGCGTCCGAGTTTTGGTCGCGGCGGCCCAACGCGTTCGTCGCGATTCACTGCGCGTACGGGTTCAACCGCACTGGGTTCGTGTTGTGCTGTTACCTCATCGAGGCGTGCGGGCTGAGCGCGGACGACGCGCTCGCGTCGTTCGCGGCGGCGCGGCCGCCGGGGGTGAAGCACGACCGGTTCAAGGTGGCGCTGAGGAGGCGGTATCCGACGCCTGGGTGCGCGCCCGTGCCGCGCGACGACGCGGGGGAAGACGACGGCGGCGACGGCGACGCGGATCGCGACGGCGGCGACGACGGCGAGGTCGGGTCCGGGGGCGACGGCGGGGGAGCGCGCGGGGGCGAGGGGGAGTCGTGGCGGAACGAGACGTTGGATCTGGACAACGTCGCGGAGTTAGAGGAGGCGTTAGTCGAGCTCGAGGAAGAGCGCAGGGCGAGCTTGGACCGGGGGTCGTAGCGGTTCTACACCTAGTAGGATATTCAATCAGTGTGTGTCCTTTCGTTGAAGCTCGTGACTTCATCGCGTTCTTCGAGAGTCGTCGTCCCCCGCCCCTCACTCGAGCCCGCGCAGGTGGTCGGCCGCGCGGTCGTCCCGTCCTCGCGTTCGCCCCCGTCCTCGTCGCGACCGTCGTCGTCGCGCGCGAGAGAAGGCGTCGTCGCCGAACCACCCGCTCCGGTCGTCGGGAGGCGCCGAGTGCCATGCCGTACGAGTCGTTCCCGCCGTTCGCGATCATCGTGGGAGCGATCACCGCGATGGGGGGCGTGCACTACGCCGTGCAGATGCTCTACGAAGGGAAGCCGAAGCCGGTGGGGCAGGATAACTTCGATCGGCTCATGAAGTACCGCGACGAGCGCGTGCGAGCGGAGGCGAAGGTGCGCGACGACTCCCTCGGCTCGACCGAAAGAAGACGCCCCCCCGTCGCCCCCCGTCGAGAGGCCGTGGGCGGTCAGATTTAGGGTTTCTTTTCGTCTCCGCCCGCGCTTCCGACCACCTCGCGCTCTCTCTCTCTCTCTGTCGTCGACGCTTCACGTCATCTCGATGCGCACGGTGCTGACGACGCGCGTCCTCTCTCTCTCGACTCCTCAGAGCGCGAAGCCGGTGTTGTGATGCGCGGAGGCGCGAAGAAACGCGGGCGCGGCGACGGGCCGTCGCCGGAACGGTCGCGCCGACGGCCGCGCGCGCGTAGGGAGGGTTCGCCCGCCGCGGACCCTCGCGCGTTGTAATGTACGAAACGTGTTAGTCACACTCGAACGCGCGTGATGTATGAGCGCGTCGTGCCGGGTGTCGTCCTCGAAAGAGCGCCACAGAGCGCGAGGGCGGGGGTCCCGCCTGAGAAACCATCCAGCCTCAGCATCATATCATCAGTGCCGTGTTGTTCGTTTCCGTCAGGTTTCCGTCCTCCTGTCCGATCGCACAACGCGTCGCGCGAAGAGCGGGCGCGCGCGATGTCGTCCCTCGCGTCGTCCTCCCTCGCGCGCTGCGCGTCCTCCCCGCGCGCCGTCGCGTCCGCGCGGAGACGCGCGCGCCGTCCCCGCGTCGTCGTCGTCGTCGTCCGCGCGGCGGGGGACGCGGCCGATGACGCCAGCGCGACGAGCGACGACGACGACGACGCGCGGAGGATCGCGTTCATGACCGCCAACTACCGTCCGTGGATCAAGTCCGAGGAGGACGCGGTGAAGTGCCTCGCGCACATAAGGAAGACCGAGGGGTTGATATTGAACGTGGAGAAGGCGGCGTCCGTGCTCGCGAGCATCAAGGCGGACCACGAGAAGAGCACGCCCAAGGACGTGCCGTTCAAGCTCCCGCAGATTTATCCGGGCTTCCTCCTGATCCTCCAGAGGAGCTCGGACAAGGCGGCGTGATCGATGATGTCATCCATCATAGACGTTTAATTTAACGCGAAGAAAGAAGAACTATGTTGTGTGCACATCGTGACAGCGATGCGCGATGCTCGAGCGACTACTGTGCGACTCGCTCGCGCCCGCGACGTCTACGGCGGCGCCGTCTGGCGTCGTTCCGCGCGCGACGCGAGGCCGCGTAACATCTGCGACTTCGCCGGCGACGGCGCCGGGCTCCTCTTCTCGTCTCCTCCGTTCGCGCCGCCGCCGCCGCCGCCGCCGCCGTTCGCCGTTCTTCTCGACGCGGACGACGGCCGGTCGATGAACTGCCTGAGCTTCGCGAGGGATTCGCCGTCGCTCCTCGCGCTCCCCGGACGCGGCGGCGGCGGTTTCGACGCGGACGGCGCCGTCGTCGTCGTCGTCGTCGCCGCCGCCGTCGCCGCCGTCGTCGTCGCGCCAGCCTCGACGCCGACCTCTCCCCTCCGCGACGCATGCCGCGCCGGCCCGGGGGACGCGCGTCCTAACTCCTCCTCCTCCATCTCTCCGCGCATGCGCCGCTCGTTCATCGTCATCTCCGCGATGACCCGCGGCGGGACGTTGTCGACGGTGAGCTTCGCGCTGCGCTTCCGCGAGATGATCCGCTTCATGACCTTCTCCGCGGCTTTCCCGGTCTCGCCGCCGCCGTCGTCGTCGTCGCCGTCGCCGTCGCCTTCGTCGCCGTCGCCGTCGCCGTCGCCGTCGCGCGCCGCGGCGGCGGCGGTTCGGTGCGCGCGCGCGTCCGAACCCCTCTCCGCCGCGTCCGTCGCGGCGGCGGCGGCAGCGTTCGCGTCGCCGTCGCCGTCGCCCGCCGCCGCCGCCCTCAGCCCAGCCTCACCGCCGCTCTTCTTCTTGACAACCCCCGCCCCGTCCTTATCCTTACCCCTGACCGACCCCAACGCCTCCGCGTGCGCGTCGATGACGCCCTGCAGCCGCGTCAGCACCGCGTCGAAGCTCGGCCTCGCGCCCGGCTCCTGCGCCCACGCGTCTTCGATCAACGCGTCGTACGACGCCAGCTCCCCGAACGTCGGCTTCGGCGTCGCGTCCAACGGCGGCCGCGACGCGTCGTCCACGACCGCGTGCATGAGCTGCCACTGCCCCAACGACTCCCACGGGAGCTTCATCGTGCGCAGTTCCCACAGGACGACCGCGAAGGAGTACACGTCTGAAGCGGTGCTGTAGGACGCCGCGCGAAGCACCTCGGGGGCCATCCACCGCGGCGAGTGCAGACCGCCTTGCGAGTGCTGCGCGGCGGCGGCGGCGACTCTGCCGCCCGGGAGCGCGCCGGTGGTCGCGCTCGCGACGGCGACGCGCGAGAGGTTGAAGTCGCCGACTTTGACGCGGAAGTACCGGTCGACCATCAGATTCGGGGATTTCAAATCGCGATGAATGATCGGCGGCGAGCACGCGTGAAGGTAGCACATCCCCGCGGCGGCGCCGAGAGACATCTGAAGCCGCACGCGCCACTCCAGCGGCGGTACCCCGGGCTTGCAATGCCTCTGAAGGACGCTGTACAGAGACCCGCGCGCGCAGTACTCTTCCACGATCGCCGGCGGCGAGCGCACCGCGCCGAGCAGGAGGACGATGTTCGGATGCCGCAGGCGCGCCATGATCGAGACTTCGCGTTCGAGCTCGTCGAGAACCTCCGCGGCGGCCGCCTCGTCCGCGTCCCGCGTCGTCTCCGACCGCGGGTCGTCCGAGTCGTGGGTTCCGTCCGAGTGGTGGGTTTCGTCGTCGGCGGCGGTCGCGCGCGCGTTCGCGTCGTCCCCCGCGCCCTCGTGCGCCGCCGCCGCGGTGGCGCCGATCGCCAACCGACCCGGGTACCGCCCGCGCTGTTGCTTCAACAGAGGGTCGTCCCCGCCGGTGAAACTCGCGGGCGGGCCTATGAGCTTCACCGCGACCTCCGTGTGCTTGTTCCACACCGCGACGTACACCCTGCCGAAGCTGCCTTCGCCGACGCACTTTTTCAACCGAATGTCTTCGTACGGAATGAGCGCCGTGTTCGACGAGAGCCCGTCGACGCGCGCGGAATTCTCCCCCCTCGAGGGCGTGCTCGGCGCGGACGACGACGACGGAGAGCTCCCCCCCGCGGGATGATACCCCCCCGATGACGCGTCGCCCGCCCTGCGGATGCGAGCGCCCGCCGGCGCCGCATCCTTGGGGGAGTACCGCGCCGCCGCGGTTCCCCCGGGTTTGTTCGCCGCCGCCGCCGCCGCGACCGCGGCTTCGAGCTCCGCGACGGGCCAGAGCTTGATCGAGCCAAACTTCCCGGCGGTGACGATACCGACGTGCCCACCGCCGTCGACCGCGCGCAGGAGCACGATCCCGCTTCGGTGGACCTTGATGCGCGCCGGCGGGCTCGGTTTCGTCGCCGTCGTCGCCGTCGCCGCTGTCGCCGTAGCCGCGACGCCTCCGCCCGCCTCCGCGAGCGCTTTCACGCTCGGCGTGCTCCCCCACGCGCCGCCGCCTCTCGGGAGCGACACGATCTCCATGTACCCTCTCGACAGACCGACGCACATGAAGCCCTCGATCGCGGCGGCGGCGACAGCCTTCGCGCCGCCCTTCTTCGCCTCTGTCAGAAGCTCCGCCCTCGCGCCGACGGCGATACCGCCGCCGCCGCCGCCGTCGCCGCCGCCGCCGGCGTACCACAACTGCGTCGCGCCGCTCGCGTGTACCGTCGCGAGCTGCGACGCCGCCGGTATCGGCACGAGCGCGACGCACGGTCCCAAGTCCCTGTGCGGGCACACCGCGACGCACTTCCCTTCCGCGACGTCCCACGCCTCCAAGACGCCGTCGTCCGCGCTCGCCCAGCAAATCGGCCCGAAGCGGATGAGCTCTCGAATCCCCGCGTCGTTTCGCCGCCGCCGCCCGTCCTTCGCGCCCCATCGCAGCAATACCGCCGCGTCCGCGACCTGCGTCTCGATCGGCGTCGGCGCCGTCGACGCGGACGTCACCGGCGGCGAGATGACGCGCTCGTTCTCGACGTCCAGCGGCCTCGCGTCGCCGCGACCGCCGACGCAGAGCGTCCGCGTGATCGTCACTCGGTCCTCGGGCGCGTCCGGGGCTTCGCACTCGACGATCGTGCCGTCGTTCGCGCCGACCCACGCTTTTCCTCGCGCGGTCGGCGTGACCGCGGTCACGGTGACGCCGCTCGAAACCCCGGGGAGGAGCTTCAGCTTCGTCGCGACGCCCCACCGCGACCCCTCGTCCGCGTCCCAGGTCTGGACCTCGCCGCGTTTCGTCCCGGTCCAGAGTAACGCGCTGCTCTCCTCCGACGCCATCGCGGTGACCTCGCCGAGGCACGTGCCGCCCGCGAACGCGCAGCAGACGACCTTGGAAGAAGGGCGCTCTTTATCGAGGGACCCGCCGCTCGTCGACGTCGATTTCGATTTCGATTTCGACGCCTCGCCGCCGCCGTCGCCGTCGTCGTCGTCGTCGTCCACGAGCGCGCGCCGACCGTCCAGCGTCCGTCGGTGCTGCAGGAACAGGTCGTACGCGCACAGCGTCTTGCTTCGATTGCTCGCCCACCACAGTTCGCTTCCGTCCACGCCCGCGGCGCACATCGCGCGGACGTCCCCGCCGATCAACCACGGCGCGAACGCGCCTCTCAACACGCGCGTGCGGCGGTCCGGCCCCGCGCGCAGCGTGCTCATCCCGCCCTTCACGCCGGGCTTCCTCTTCCCCGTGGACGCGGAGAACCCTCGCGCGGTGGCCGTGGTGCCGCCGACGCCTAAACCGCCGACCGCGCCCGTGAGCGTCCACAGCTGTCGCTCCAACGTCTCCAAATCAACGCGGAGCTCGTCGAATTTAAACTCCGTCGCGCAGTAACGCGCGAGCCTCGCGAACTTCTGTGCGCGGCTATACTGCCCGTACACCCTCGCGCGCGCGACCGCGAGCCCGAGCGTGGAGAGGATGCCGCTGCAGATGCGCTTCAGCTGAAGCAGCGTGATCTGATCGAGCGCGGGGGACACCGCGTCCGCCTCCGCGAGCGCGACGCTCACCGCGACGGCGGCTCCCATCACCACCGCGCACTTCTCGCGGTGCGACACCGCGGCGCGCGTCGCGAGCTCGAGCTCGTTCGCGGCGTCTCCGCACGCGTTGAAGATGCCGCGGAGATCGTTCGTCGCCACGGAGACGGGCTGCTGCGCGTTCATGCTCATCGCGTTATTCGTCGAAGACGCGGCGGATCCTCCTCCTCCTCCTCCTCCTCCGGGGGAGGCGCTCCCTCCGCTGAGTCGTCCTCCTCCCAGGCCCAGGCCCAGGCCGCCGCGAGGGGAGGGAGACGCGTGCCGCGGGGTCCCGCCGTGCCGCGGCGTCGACCGCGCGGACGGCGGCGCGGTGGTCGTCTTCAGCGGGCCGAGCGCGTCCGGGGGATCGACCACCGTCGCGTCGCCTCCTCGGACCGCTCCAGCTGTGCGCCGATCGCGCTCGTCGCGCTCGCCGCTCGCGCGCGGCGACGACGACGGTGCCGCGTCCACCTCGACGTCCACGTCGCCGAGGCTCAGGACGCCGTCCGACGTCGCCGCCTTCGTCGGCGACGACGCGGGAGACATGACGGACGGCGACGGACGGGGAAGGAGGGGCTCGCCTCGCGGACGGAACGGCACGCCGCTCGCCGCCGCGCGATCGATCGAACGATCGACCTGCGCTACGACGACCGGACGCCTCCTCGGCGGGTCGGCAACTTACGCGCGGACTCCCATCGAGTCGATCGACGCCTCCGTCGCGGTCTAACGACGACGTCCGATACGACGGCGCGGCGGTCTAGAGCGCGCGCGTCGTGCGTCGCGCCCGCGTGTGACGCCCGGGCTTCCGGCGTTTATTTTGAAGACGAGGAGTGGCGCGCGCCGCTCCGGTGGGCGTGCTCCTGCTGCTCCGCGCACATTTCAGATCTCCGCGCGCGCGCGGCGCCTCGCGGAAGGACCACCGAGGGCGAACCGCCCCTCGAGCCGTTCAAGCTGTTCAACTACGGCACGTCCTCCTCCTCCTCCGCCGCGATGCCGCAGACGGCGATGGACAAGGTGAAGCTCATGGTCGGCATGGAGCCCTCCGCGGAGCCGGAACTCCTCGACGAGCTCAACAATTGCTTCGAGCTCACGCGGATGCAACGCTTGTACGGGTTCTGCATCACCGTCTTCTGCGGGATCGTGTGCTCGTTCCTCGCGTCGCTGATGTGGCTCAACCCTCGAAAGTTCGCGATCCTGTACACGCTCGGGAACGTCCTCTCGCTCGGGAGCACGGGCTTCCTCACCGGGTTCTGGAATCAGCTGAAGAACATGTTCAAGGGCACGCGGTTCGTCGCGACGCTCGTGTATCTGGGCGCGATGGTCATGACGTTGGTGTCCGCGTGTTACTTCCAGTCGTTCGGGATGACGTTGGTGTTCTTAGGCGTGCAGTGGTGCGCGCTCGTGTGGTACTGCCTGTCGTACATTCCGTACGGACGGCAGATGGTCGGCGGGTGCCTGAAGTCGTGCTTCGGAGGCAGCGGGGACATGTTTTAGTGGTAACTTTATTATTAACCGAGCGATGGCGCCGTCGACGGACGCGGGGGGTCGTCGTTAAGTAGCAACCTGCGGCGCGCGTATTCACGTGATGATACTGCAACTCATGTCGCCTCTCACATCGTTCGTCGCCTTCTTCCTCTCTATCTATTCTAACGAGGGGGGCGGCGCGGGTCCTCCTCCCGGTCCCGGTCCCGGTCCTCCTCCCGGTCCCGGTCCAGGTCCTCCGGCGTCTCCCGCGGCGTATCGCGCCTTGGCCTCGGCGAACATCTTCGTCTGCAGCGCGAGCGCCTCCTCCGCGCTCATCGCGTTCGCCGCCGCCTTCTTCTTCGTCTTCTTCACCTCCCTCTGCTCCGCGTCGAGCTTCTTCTCTTCCTCCCACACCTCGTTCACCGCGGGGAGGTACGCGTCGAACTCGAGCGCTTCGAGCGCTTTGACGACGTGCTCGGGCGTGATCGTCGTCTTCCCCTCCTTGTCGCTGATCTCGCTCGCTTCGCCGCTCACGGCTTGGATGAACTCGTTGCACGCCTCTAAGATCATGTCCTTGACGTCGTTGCCCATCTTCATGCCGGGGGGGAGGTTTTGGTTGATGAGTTTCACCACCGAGGCTGCGGGCGGACGGGAAGGGGGCGGGACGGATGTCATGAGGACGTTCGGTTGTTACGACGAGGGTTCGGTTCGGTTCGCGCGAGGATTTCGAACGGGGCGTCCTCGCGGCGCGCGCGCGCGGCGAACGAACGAAGGACGCGACGGCAGGCGGCGCGGGACGCACATCTAGGCAGCGAGCCTTCCCCCTCTTCCGCCATGCCGACGACGGGAACGAACTTCTTCCGCGTTCGATGCGAACGCCCCGGTCTGCCTGCGTGCGCGCGCGGCGGATTTTGATGACTGGACGACGCTCGTCTGGCGGGACGAGAAGAGCACGATGATCGAAAAACAGCGCACGAACGCCCGCTCGCTTCCAACAAACCAAACTACGCCCACCCCCCGCGATCAATCCGACCGCGTCTCACCCACCCACTCGCTCATTCAAAACATCCGTCGTCGCGTCCACTCCCCTCCCCGCGCCGCCGCCGGGCTCAGCTCCCCATCTCCGCGGACGTGTACACCTCCCGTCCCGTGCCGTGCACGAAGATGACCCTCGGCAATCCCTTCACCAGCGCCTCGATGTACCTGGCGTACGCGCTCGGGTTTCGCATCACGATCGCGTCCGGGTCGGGCAAGTTGACGATCACGAGACGCGCGTCCTGGCTCTTGCCGCGGATGATCTTGTTCAGCGCGGCGGGGCCGCTCGCGTCCTCGACCCAGCCGCCCGCGGCGGCGGCGTCGGCGGCGGCGGCGTCGGTTTTTTTCGTCCCCGCCGGCTGCGGCGCGGGGGAGTACGACGCGGTGACGTCGTTATCTACGAAACCGACAGACTTGGAGCGTTTTCGCACCGCCGGCGGATTCGTATCAGCCTCCTCCTCCTCGACGATGATCACGTCGTCGGACGTCACCGACGAGACGCTCGGCCGCGCGTCCGCCGCGCCTTCGCCCGCCTCCGCCTCCGCCGCCGCCGCCGCCTGAGGGCCGTTCTATACAAGCGAATGTCGGGGTGGAGTTGAAAGGCGTCAGTTGGAGTTGAAAGGCGCCGAGGGTGGGTGCTGAAAGCGAGGGGTGGGCGGAGAGATGCGCCGAGCATAGTCCTTAAGGATCGGCGTTCACAACAACCGACGGGGTCGTATGGGGACCAGTGTATAGAACGCACCGGAGGCGGCCTCGGCGAGTCGTCCGCGATGGGCGCCAGCGGCGGCTTCGCGGGCTTCTCCCCGCTCACGCTCGACATGTCGAAGATAGACGACAAGCTCGCGTGCTCGTACGGCGACGCGTCCGCGGACTCGTTGCTGCGGCGGTCGTGCCTTCGTCGCGCGAGCAGCGTGTTCTCGACGTCCCTGTGGTCCAACCCCTGCACGAGGTCAATCTCGGACGGGAACGCTTTTCGAAGCGAGAGCCCGGCTTTCTTCGAGCTCTCCAGCGACGGCGAGGACGTGGACGCGCGACCGGGCGGGGAGACGTCCCCGGAGCGCGGCGGCGTCGCGTTCCCGGACGACGGATCGTCGAGCGAATCCCTTCCTCCCCTCGGGGTGCCCGTTCCCGGCGTCCCCCCGAGCGAATCCTCGCCGAGGCGGCCGAGGCCCGCGCCCGCGTCCTTGTCCTTGTCCTTCTTCCCGCCCGTCGCCGCCAACAGCGCGTCGCGGAACTGCTCCGCCTGCTCCTTGCGCATCGTCCAGTCGTGCGTGTACGCGTACATGTCCGCGTCCTCGCCAGCCTCGACGACGGACACCTCCGCGTCGATGCGAAACTCCGCCAGAACCTTCTCCAGCCCGCGTCGCACCGCGCTCGGGTCTTGCGCCGACTGCAGCACCGTGTGCACGCGAAGCTTGCACCCGGACCACGTCTTGTGACGCAACAGCAAGTGCGCGATCATGAGGAGTAAGCCGCCGTCGTGCAGGACCCACCACACGTCCACGAAGCCCTCCGCTTTGTCGGCGTCGGACGGTTTCGGGAAGTCGTCGAGGCCGAGGCACAGAAGCACCGCCTTCTCCGCCGCGGTGCACTCGCACACGGTCTCGACGAGCACCTGCGCGGCTTCCTCTTTCGCGTCGTCGTCGTCGTCGTCGACGCCGTCGTCCGCGTCCTCGTCGAAGTCCACCGCGTTCCTTCGCGGCCAGCCGAGCAAGACGGTGTTCGGCTCTAAACCGCCGAATCCTAAGGGTCGTTCAATACGAGCGAACGTCGGGGTGGAGTTCAAAGGCGTCAGAAGCGGAGTTGAAAGGCGTCGAGGGCGGGGGTTGAAAGCGAGGGACCCTGGGCGGAGAGATGCGCCGGGCAAAGTCCTTAAGGATCGGCGTTCACCACGCCAACGCGGTCGTATGGGGACCAGTGTATAGAACGCACCTAACCCTTGAATCGCGAACGTTTTTCCGACGCGGTACGACGGCGCGACGACGACGTGCGCGAACCCTTTGATCCCCGAGCTCGAGATGCGATCGCGGAGGCGCTCCTTCGCGACGTTCACGCGCGTCGACAAACCGCGATCGGTGGACAAGTTCCCCTCCTCCACCTCCGCGACGACGCACAGCCCGCGGCCTTTTTTGAGCTGCGCGGCGACGTTCAGGAGCGTGTCCCCCGCCGCGCCAGCCGTACCGCCGCCGCCGCCGCCCTTCTTCTCGACCCGGCACGGCCACGACGGCAGGCACAGCAGCTGCGGCCGCCAGTTCGACGAGTGCCTCCTCTCGTGCGCGAGGTTCAGCATCGCGGCCGTCGCGAGGTCCAGACGGATGCCCCCCAGCGCGCTGCCCCAGTCCACTTGGACTTGCCGGCTCTCGATGTAAAACACGAGCGCGGCGAGCAAGACGATGGCGACGAGCGCGAAGTACCACCGAATGACGAACGCGAGCGTCGTGCACAGGAGGAACCCGGCGAGGCCTAAGCTCCAGTGGAAGTATCGCCACGTCGGGCGCCACGACGGCGCCTTGGTCAGCCCGAGCGCGAACGTGGAGAAGTTCAGAGCCGCGTACGCGCACAGGAAGCAGATGGACAGGAGCGGCGCGACGAGGTCGAGCGATCCGATCATCGACGCGCAGAGGCAGATGCCCGTCGTCATGAACAGCGCGATGTGCGGCTCGCCGTCTTTGTTCAACGGCGCGGCGACGTTAAGGAACGGCACGGTGCCGTCCGCGGCGATCGCGTTCAATACCTGCGGCGCGGTGATCAAGCACTGCAGCGCCTGCGACAGCGACGCGATGATGACGCCGATTTGCACGACGGTCGCGTCCGGCCACGCCATCTCGCTCACGACGGACATGGACTCGCTCCCGCCGCCGAGAAGGTGCCGTCTCCGGCGTCCCGAGGCTGCCGAGAACGACGGCCCGTACTTGAGGTAGTCCCTGTCCGCGACCGCGCCCCACATGATCATGTAACTCGTGTACAAGCACGCGGAGAGGCAAATCGCGGTGAGCGTCCCGCGTGGGATGGACTTCTCCGGGTCCTTCAGCGCTTTCGACCGGTTCGCCCCGGACAAGATCCCGGTGAAACACGGGAAGAACACGGACAACACGTCGCTGAACGTGATCCCGTCCGTGTACTCCTCACCCCAGTTCGACCGCAGCGTGCTCGCTCGCAGGCCGGTGACGAGCGGCGACGACCCCGGCAACGGCGCGGCGACGAGCGACGCGTAGTACGCGCTGAGGGTGAGCCCGACGACGGCGGCGAAGAAGAGCCCCGCCCTCGACACGAGCGCCATCCCGCCCCACACGAGGACGGTCAGGACGCCGAGGAGCAGCACCGCCCACACGCGCGTGCCGCCGGCCTCGCCCATGCCGAGCTCGAGGCCGGAGTCCATGTACAGCATCACCTCGATCGCGCCGAGGACTTCCAGGACGGCGAGGAGGGAGAGGCCGAGGTAGTACGTGCACCCTACCGCGCCGCCGAGCTTGTGCCCGAGCGCTCTGGAGATGATGTAGTACGCGCCGCCCGCCTCCACGGGCCCGTTCGTCGCCATCGCGGAGAGCGACATCACGGTGAAGAACGAGGAGAGGAAGGAGACGAGGACGATCACGAGCGAGACGCCGACGCCAGCGTGCCCCACGACGTAGAAGAAGCGGAGGAAGATGAGGACGCCCCACATGTTCTCGCACGTCGGGACGACGACGCCGGAGAGCGTGCTCAGCGAGCGCGCGGAGGACGATCCGGCCATGGCTGGCGCGAGATTCGTCGTGAGCGCGGTATCGCGGAGGCGTTCGTGCGCGAGATCCGCGCGCGCCGCCACGACTGATGATGTTTCGTTCTATTCGTTTTTCAAGTTGATGGATCAACTCGGCACCGCCGCGAGAGGAATCTTCCTTCTCGCATCCCCGGGAGGCGAAAAATCTCTCCAGCCTGGCGCTTTCTCTTTTTGAAGCGTGGCGCGCGACGCGACGACGTCATTCATTCGTCTTCGTCAGCACTTCCGCTCGCGCGACGCCTCGGACGACGCGCGCCCCTCCCCGCGCCGCGGCGTTCGCGTTCGCAGCACACGACGCGCGCGCGGTGAAGCGCGTGGACGACGACGACGATGTCGACGCTGCCGTACCCGCCGCCGCAGCAGCACCAGCGGCAGCCCGAGCCGGGGTACCCGCAGCAGGACCCCGGGCGCGACGCGCCGTACAACCCGCCGCCCGCGATCGGCGTCCCCGTGACGTCCGGCGCGCAGCACTACAACCACAGCGCGTACAACAACCAGAACTACGGCCCCACCGGGATGGTCGTCGTCCAGCCCGCGGCGGGGCCCATCATCTCGCCGGAACACTACTGGCGCGCGAGCATGTGCGGCGACGCGGAGTGCGACGTCGTCTGCGGCGCGTGCTGCACCCCGTGCGTCGTGCACGGCTCGAACGCGAAGGTGCGAAACGCGTCGCGTCGTCACGCCGTCTGTCGTCGGTTCTCTCGCGTTCTCCGGCGACCGACTGCCGACCTCTCTCGTCTCTCGTCCGCGCGCTATGCGGTCGTTCGTTCGTTCGTTCGTTCGTTCGCTCACCGCAGTAACTCCGCCCTCCTCTTTATTCGGTCTCCGAATCCGTCGCCGAAACAGATGCTTCACACCGGGCAAACCGCGGACGCGTGTAACTTTAAACAGAAGGAGTGCATCATCCACGGCGCGCTGTTCACGACGCAGATCACGCTGACGATCATCATGTGGTCGCTCGCGAACCCGTGGGCGGCGGGGACGCTGCAGCCGTTCTGGAACCTCCCGGCGTATTACGCGTGTTTACAACGCACCGAGACGCGCGAACGGTTCGGGATTCAGGCGCGTTCCATACACTGGTTCCCATACGACCCCGATCGCGTGGTGAACGCCGATCCTTAAGGACTTTGCCCGGCGCGTCTCTCCGCCCACCCCTCGCTTTCAACGCCCGCCCTCGACGCCTTTGAACTCCACCTGACGCCTTTGAACTCCACCCCGTCATTCGCTCGTATGGAACGACCCTCAGGGCTCCGAGTGCTCGGACTGCTGCATCCACTTCTGGTGCCACCCGTGCACGCTCTGCCAGGAGCACAGCGAGATCTCGCGGAGGCTGGACGCGGTGTCGAGCTTTTCTCACGCCGCCGCGATGTACCCGACGGCGAACTCGGCGCCGACGATGACGCGCGACGGGCCGCCCCCGCCGGTGTACACGGCCACGGCGAGCGCGGCGGCGCCGTTGCCGGGGCAGGCGAACTCGAACTACTACACCGAGCCGCCGCGCGGGGAGCGGCAGCAAGGGTGCAGCGTGTAGACGGGACGGACGAGGAGGGGGGGCGCGACGGACGGACGACGACGTGTATAGTTCTCACAGCTGAGTGTACCATAATATCGATTTTATTTTTTTCGAAAGACGAAGCTCTGACGATGACGCGTCGTCCCAGTCGCCCCGTCGCGCGCCAGGGTTTAGGGTTTAGGGTTTAGGGTTTAGGGTTTAGGGTTTAGGGTTTAGGGTTTAGGGTTTAGGGTTTAGGGTTTAGGGTTTAGGGTTTAGGGTTT
>JGI24914J38485_100578_pt1 | contig 25406 bp, 17 predicted proteins | sample LinPfosmplate2_FD_38485 | JGI IMG/M metagenome (IMG submission 38485) | reverse complement strand
TCGAGCTCGGTACCCGGGGATCCCACCTCGTTCGTGATGGGCTGCGCGGGCTGCGGGCCTTGCATCGCGCGCGGAGGACGAGGGTCGTTGCGTTCGTCGCGCGCGGAGGACGAGGGTCGTTGCGTTCGTCGCGCGTCCGTCCGAGAAAAAAGTGACGCGACGCGAGAAAAACGCTCGCGAGACGTTCTGGCAGATCTGGTATCGAAGCGCAGCTGCGTGCGTAGGGTTTTTCCGCGCGACAGATCAAGATGATGAATGATGTCGTCCTCGCTTCTTCACCGCGAGCGAGTCATACCCGATCGCGCGTGTGGCGCGCGCGCGGACGATCGCATCCGCGAGACAGAAGACGACGACGCGGTCAAGCTGCTAGCGGTCGCGATGGCGGCCCCGCTCGTGTGCCACGGGCACTCGCGACCGATCGTGAACCTGGAGTACAGCGACGTCACGGACGACGGCGTGTTTTTGATCTCGAGCAGTAAAGACGGCCAGCCGATGCTTCGGAACGGCGAGACGGGAGACTGGATCGGCACGTTCGAGGGGCACAAGGGGTGCGTGTGGGGGGCGACGCTGAACGCGCCGGCGACGCACGGCGCGACCGCGAGCGCGGACTTCTCCGCGCGTCTGTGGAACGCGATCACGGGAGACGAGCTGCACTGCTTCGCGCATAAGCACATCGTCAAGTCCGTGTGCTTCTCGCAGGACTGCCAGAAGCTCCTCACGGGCGGGAGCGAGAAACTGCTGCGGATATACGACCTCGCGAACATCGACGCGCCGCCGTACGAGATGCAAGGTTCGCCGTCGCAGATCCGAACCGCGCAGTTCACCGCGGAGGATACGCTCATCGTGTCCTCCTGCGCGGACGACCCCGGGATCAGGGTGTGGTAGGGTTTTTCTTTGCTCTCCCCTCCCTTTCATATTACAAAACACTTTTCCCCGTCCCCGTCTCCGTCCCCGTCTCCGTCCCCGTCCCCACTTTCGTCCGTTCCGTCAGAAGTTGTTCTCTCGCGACATCGTCGCTGGTCTGGCTAGGTACTCTCTTTCTACTCTCTTTTCTTCGGGGAATTTCACTGGCCGCGCAAACCCAGCTGCTGCGCTTCTTGAACGTACTCGTTGGGATACTTCTCGCTACGGACGAAATTCAGAGCCCGTTGAACGGTTTGAAATACCGTCGACTTCGTCGTCCCGTCGGGAAGCGTGCACTGGAATCCCAACTTGCTGATGTTGGTGTCGCGCCTCGCCCTGATCCAGTAAGGAAGCGACACGAGCTTCGCGCAGTAGCTCTTCTCGGGCGCGCTGATCCAGTTCTTGAAGTGCTCGCGATGCTCTGCCTCGCCGGGGAGCTCGAGGAGCGGCGGCATGTTGTTCTCGCACGTCTTGCAGTGCACGACGAACAACTCCTGATCGCGAATCTCCTCCTCGGTCCAGTCCGTCGTCGAGCCGATCATGCCGCTGGGGACGATGGCGCGGTACCTCTTGTGGTCGATGACGTACCCTTGCCGCTCGAAGACCGGAGCGATCCACTTCAGCCAATGCTGAATGGACGCTTCGCCACCCTCGTCGAGCCCGCCGAACGATACCGCGTCGTTGCCGCCTTCGCGGACTTTCTGGATGACGACGTTCACATCGCGCACGTTGCATCTGTTCAGCTTCGTGCGTTCGTCGTTACCGGTCTTCTCGCACGTCCTATGCGCGGGTCGGACCAAGCCAAGTGAACCCAGTTTCTCGTAGAGGATTCGTCCGGCGAACAGCATCTTCGTGTGCTTTTGGACGGCTTCCTGGATTTCCTCGAACGAGAAGACGCGGATGAGGTACAGCTCGCGAACGATGTGGTCGTACGAAGCCCCAGAGGCTCTCCACTCGTCTGCCCGCTTCATCCAGTCGATGTCTTCTACGCACGCGACCTTGTGCGCGTAGGCGAGAACCAGCGCTCGCGGCGCAGTCAGCAGGAGATCCACGAGCCGGTTCCGGTGCGTGCGCACGGTGCTGCTGTGCAACGCGAGGTACCCGTTCTCCTCGAGGATATCAGAGTACATCTCGAGCACGTGCTGGTCGTTGCGAATGTGTCTCCTCCTGACCGGGAACCCGCCGTGGATTATTTCACCGGTCGTGCCGTCGCGCCAAAAAACGCGTCCTAACCACTCGCTGATGAACTCGTGCTCGCGGACGGTGAAGTCGTTCAAATGGTGCTGAACTCTAGTGTCATCGCAGGTGGTGTCGCCGACCACGAGCCCATCGATTGCTGCCGGCGTGGCGGTGAGCGCGGACATCATGAACTCGCGATCGAGCGGGTCGTCGACATACGACCGTGGTAACCGCTTCGAGCCCATCTGATGGCACTGCATCTCCGGGTACCAATCCCGTACATGAGAATCACGTGAGGGATATTTTGTAGCACCGCCGACCCACGACTGCGGCGGTGACACGACTCTGTGTTTCTCCGACGGCGTTCCGTTTGAGCACTTGGACGTGTGCACGTACACGCCCTCGGCGTCCCACCGCCCGCTGACGCGGTCGTCCGGGTCGCCACCGTCGTTCCAGTTAAGACCGGGCAAGTTCGCGCGCAGACGCCAAGGGAACTCGCGATTCGTGGACCCGAGCACGAAATTACCACTGCAATCCATGCCTGCGTCGCTGAACATCGCGCCTGTGAAGTACCCGATGTCCGCGAGCGTGTCGATCCAGGGGTAGTCGCGCAACAAATTCGCGATCGCGGGGATCACGAGCGCGAGCTGCGTCGCCGGGAAGCATCGCGGGAGCGGCCTCTTGTACTGCAGCGAGACCATCGCGATCCCACGCCAAGGTATGGCGAGCACTTGAAGACGTTCGAGATGTCCTTTGCTGAGGTGGAAAAGTATCTGCAATGGCTCCCGTGGCGGCATCGTGACCGCCCCTCCAGCCTCGGCGCGGACTCTCGCGTCGTCGCACTCCTTCTTGTGCTCCTGTTTCACGCGCTTCAAGTACGCGGCCTCGCTGGGCGGGTTCAGATCGAACTCTGCGCGCTCTTCGAGCGTCGCCTTGCGCACGGCTTCGAAATCGGCGTTCTCCTTCACGACCCTCGTCGCTTCGACGACAGCGGCCAGCGCCAGGGCTTCTTCCGCTCTGTGTTTGACGTCCACGGGCGTGCGCTGCTCCTTCACCCTCTGGCCGTCGTCGTGGTTACGCCTCTCGACCGCGCGACAGATGATGCCGGCGTTGAACCTGGCGGCTTCTTCGTCCTCGACGGACTCGGACTCGGGCGCGGGCGCTGCACGACCTCGCGGCGCGGACGCGTCGGGGACGCGGCGAGCAGGAGTTGCACGACCTCGCGGCGCGGGCGTTGCACGACCTCGCGGAGCGGACGCTGCAAGACCTCCCGGCGCGGACGTGCCGGGGACGCGGCCGGCGCTCGCGGGGATAGCGCGCGATGCCCCTGTGGCGTGGTCGTCGAAGCCGAAGCGCTCGATGGGCTTCGTGGTGCGACTCGGTCGCGTCACCGGTTTCACTGCGGGCGCGTCGAGCCTCTGCGCCTCCGACGAGCGTTGACCCGGGCTCGGTGCGTCCTCGCGGCGCCTTTTCCCTCGCGCGGTCGTCGCGACGCCCGCGGAGTCCACAGGCGGGATATCGTCGACGTCCATGCCATAGGAGAGTGACATGCGATCATCGTCTTCCTCGTCCGGCGTCGCAGGCGGGAGGCAGTCCGGCGTCGCAGGCGGAAACAGATCCTTCTCCGGGGGGCGCTTCACTTTCTTGAACCCCATCTGGAGCATGTCGGCGTTCGTATAGGAGAAGCTGCGCCGCGACGGCACATCCTGGTCCTGCGACTGGGGGTACTTCTCATCGAGACGCGCCGCACGGCTGTCGTCCTCGAGCGGCGTCACGCGCCTGATGTCGTCGAGACGCGGCGCACAGCTGTCACCGATTTCCGCGGCGAGGCAACAGCGCCTGTTGTGGCCGGACATGATCACCACGCACGGGACATGCAGAGCCGCCGCGTATTCTTCGGCGAGCTTCTCGTCGGACAAATCGAAGACGTACGGGTCGTCTTCCAGTTCGTCGTCGGACGCCAGCGGCGGCTGTGCTTCGCCGTACATCGCGTGTCGTCGGGTAGGTGTGGGAACTCGAACAGGGTGCCAACTTGGTCGCCGCGCGCGCGTTCCCGCGCGTCCGCGTCGTCCGCGGACCACGGACAGGTCCTAATGGAAGCTGACGTCCGCGAGGTGCGCGTCTTCGTCGTGCACGTCGCCGCGACGCGCGCGCGGTCGTCCTTTGTCGCGGAGCGAGGACCTGAGAAGACGAACGCCTGAGGAAAAGCTTTTCAAGATCCGGATTCAAGAAAGAAGAGCCCGGACTAAGCCCGTCGAGAGCGCGCGCGACGGGTGAAAAGCGCCTGAATCGTGTCGCGCGGCCGAAGGACATCGCGCAGAAATCAAAACACGCGCGAGCGAGGGCGGTTTGGATTTTCCCGAGATAGCATGGAGTCGTCGGTGCGTCGCGTGCCCGAACAGTCATCAGCTCGCGCGAAATATGCGCTCCCGCGAGAAACGCGAATGCTCATTTCCCGCGAGCGACAGAACGACCGGACACAAGCGCGCGCGTGTCGAGCGAAACGCGCTCTGAAGCCGTGTGCGCACCTTCGGAGTCCCAGTCTTCGCTGCCTTGATAATCTCTACTCAGCGCGTGCGGTGGGGTGGCGCGCGCGGAGTGATGAGGACGCTCGTGTGAGGCAGCACAAAAAGCGTTCCGCAACTTGCGCGACTCGAGATCGAGCGACAGCTGTCGACCGAAACTAACCACTTTTTGAAGCCCCAAGGAAAGGCAAACTGGCTCCTACTTCCCTGGCGCGCGTGAGCGAGGCCTCACACCGGTTTTGATCCTGTCAACGGCGTCACCGTCGCGTCGTCATGGGTACGCGGCGCGCGAGCAGCGAACCCTCGGCGTCGCCGCGCCGCGGTCGCGCTCTTACGGACGTGCGTGTGCGCGATCGTGGTCGCAGCGGAGAGGTGCGTTTCCGCCGCGAACGGAAAGTCTTGGGGTGACTGTCACGGACTTGTTCCCGCTTCAAAGGCTTCGCGGTGACGTCTTCGCGTAGCACTTGAATACGCTGAACGGTCGAGGTGATGGGTTCGCTCGGCAACGCCCTTCTCCGTGGAGGAATAAAAGGCCACGATGACGTCTGCGGAGGTGATCGTCGCGATGACACGCATGACAGGCCTTGCAAATTCTCCCACCTTGACATGAATCGTCGCACCGGTTGCGTCGCCCTCGGGATCGACTGGGCCCAGAACTTCGATCATCAGTCTGTTCCGTCTGCATCACTCAAATTACACCGTGCCACCTCTTATCTACCGCGTCGGGCTCCCCACGTCTTATATCGCTCGCGTTATGACTTGACAAACTACTCGGGCGTGTGCGTGTCTGATTGTTTTTTTGTGCGGGTGACTCTAACCTGTGGGACGTCCGAACCAACACCGTCGTCACGACGTTGGGCACGGACACGCCGGTGACGTCCATCGAGATCACCGAGAACGGGCGGTACATCACCACCGCGGACGGGAAGAACGTCACGTTCTTCGACGCGATGACGTTCACGCCGGTGAAGAAGTGGACGATGCCGTACGAGGTTGAGAGCGCGTCGGTGTGCGTCAAACACGAGCGGTTCGTCGCGGGCGGGACGGATATGTGGGTGCACGTGCACGACATGTCCGGGACCGACGCGAAGGAGCTGGACGTCGGGAAGGGGCACCACGGGCCGGTGCACTCCGTGAGGTTCGCGCCGGACGGGGAGAGTTACTCGAGCGGGAGCGAGGACGGGACGATTCGGATCTGGAGAACGTTTCCGAAGGCGCCGGGGAAGTGACGGACGGACGGACGAGACGTGGACGTGGACGTAGACGTCGTCTGGGTTGGTTTTTTCGTAGACGTTAGCTCTCGATCGCGCACGATGTACTGCGTACACGTGTACGCGTAGCTCTATCTCAAAATCCAAATCAAATCGAACCTCCCTCCCGTCGGGAGCCTCGCCTCTTCCGGGCGACTTCGTCGCTCGGGTGAACTCGCCGCGTCCGGTCCGCTTCACAAGAAGTATTCGCACGCGTGCGCGTGATGCCGCGTCGTGAGCTCCCGCACCGTCCCGCTCGGCGCGCGCATCACGATCGAGTGCGAGACCGGCCCTTTGCTCGTGAACCGCACGCCCTTCAGGAGGCTCCCGTCGGTGATGCCCGTCGCGGCGAAGAAACACTCCGACCCGCCGCACAGATCCTTCGTGTGCAGAACCTTCCCGAGGTCGCCGCCGCACTTCGCGATCGCCGCCGCGTCCGCGGTGTTCCGCGTCCACAGCTCAGCTTGAATCGCGCCGCCCATGCATCGCATCGCGGCCGCGGCGATAACGCCCTCGGGGGTGCCGCCGACGCCGAACAGCGCGTCGACGCCGCTGTCGGGATCGCAACACGCGACGGCGGCTTCCACGTCGCCGTCGGAGATGAGCTTGATGCGCGCGCCCGCGAGTCTGATCTCTTCGATGAGGCCCTCGTGCCGTGGTCGATCGAGGACGACGCACGTGACGTCGCCCACGGGCTTCTTCAGCGCCTTGGCGATCGCGTGGATGTTCAGCGTCGGCGATTTGCGGATGTCGACGACGTCGACGCACCGCGGCCCCACGGCGAGTTTGTTAAAGTAAAAAATCTCGCCGGGGTCGTACATCGCGCCTCTCTCCGCGATCGCGATGACGCTGATCGCGCCGCCGTTTCGGCCGTGCGCGACGAGAGACGTCCCCTCGATCGGATCGATCGCGATGTCGACGCTCGGGTCGTCGCCCGTCCCGACGCGTTCGCCTCTCCGGAGCATAGGCGCGGCGTCTTTTTCCTTTTCGCCGACGACGACGACGCCGTCGAAGCGCACGAGCTGCAGCGCGTCGCGCATGGCCTCCACCGCGGCGGCGTCCGCGGCGCGCTTCTCGCCCTTCCCGAGCCATCGCGCGGCGGCGACGGCGCCGGATTCGGTGACCCTGACCATCTCGAGCGCTAAGTTCCGGTTGCAGCTCTTCAGGCCGCCGCGGTCGTCGTCGTCGACGCGGGCGCGCGCGCGCGCGCGCGCTTCGCGGTCGCGGTCGGTGAGCTCCGCGATCGACGTCGACGACGCGAGGTGTCTGTGTACGTCCACCGCGGTGACGTCTTCGGTGTTGACGTCGCCGTCGCCGTCGTCCTCGGAGTGGTGCTGCAAGACGACCGCGCGCGGGGGGAGGGCACGGAGGCGCCGACGACGACGCGTCGTCGTCGTCGTCGTCGTCGCGGGCCGGCGAGACCGACGCGCGGGCGCGAGCGCGGGGGCGAGCGGCGACGCGCCTCGCGACGACGCGACCGACGCCGTCGCGCGCATGTCGCCAGAGGGAAGAGGGGTCGCGCCGCGGCGGGGCGGGGCGTGCGGAGGCGGCGGAGGAGTGGCCTCGCGTCCGGTCGTGGCTTTGACGCGACGTCCGAGAGTTCTCGTGCCAAATAAAAAAATCACTCCGACGCGACGCCTCGCCCGGCCGGACGGCCAGGGCCGGCTCCTCACCTCGTTCCTCCGACCCACGTCCCTCGGCTTCGCCCGGAATCGCCTAACCTTACTCACTCCTTCTCTCTCTTACGCCTAGACCTCCGCTATCCGCGCGTCGTTCAGTCGTCGCATCTGATCACACGTCCGCGGCGCCCTCCAAGGTGAACCGAACCTTCGTCTTCAGCATCGCCATGATCGTCTTAAACTCCGGGTGCTCGAACGGCTCCGTGGGAAGATCCAGGAGTTCGTCCAGCACCGCCATGTCCTCGTCCACGACCTCGCCGAACGCGGTGAAGCTCGGGTCCCACTCCTTGTGATCGCTCGTCGCGATCAGGAGGTTATCCCCTCCCGGGATGTATCCCGCGGTGCCTCTCGTCCACGTCCGCGTCCCCTCCGTCCTCGCGCCAAACTTCCCGCCAGCCTTCCCCAACCCCTTCAGGTTCCCCTGCACGAGCCCGTACGTCGGCTCGACGCGGTGGATGTGGCACGCCGCGCCGCCGCATATTTTCCCCGGCGCGCACGCGCTCTCGCGCACCGCGTCCAGCACCGCGGCGGTCGCCGTCGGCGCGTCCGTACGGTTCAACACGATGCGCACGCGCGCCGCTCTGCGATCGCCCCGGACGTCGGTCCAATCGACGCCGAGCGCGACGCCCTTCCACGTCGCGGTCGACGCGACCGCGGGGTCCTCGAACGCGACGCGTCGCTTGTCCACCTCCGCGGCGGCCTCGTTGGCGGCGGCCTCGCACGCGCACGGGCAGCTCTTTCGCATGAACTTGGGGTTCTTCAGGCACTCGCCGAAGCACGCCCAGTGCTCGCACTCTTCGCGTCGCTCGTCCGCGCACGGCTCGTGGGGATGCGTCTTTCGCGCGGCGGTCTTCGGCGGCGTCAGCGCGGCGTTCGCGGTCGTCGTCGTCGGCGGCGTTTTCGACCTCGTCGTCGTTCCGGTCGTTCCGGTCGGTCCGGTCGGTCCGGTCGTTCCGGTCGTTCCGGTCGGTCCGGTCGCCGCCGCCGCCGCCGCCGCCGTCCCACTCCCCGCCGCCGCCGCCGCCGCGCGCGTCCCTCCCCTCGTCGGCGCGCTCGTTGTCGGTCCACTCACCCGCGTCCCCGCCGTCTCCGCGACTCTCGGCGCCTTCACTGCGCCCGCGTCCGGCGCGGGCGGCAATTCGAATTCGTTCCGGACGTCGTGCCGCCGGTACCCCCCGTCCGACTTCGACTCCGCCGTCGCCGCGCGCCGCGCCATTTCCTCCCGCCCGATCCTCGCGACGCGCTCCCTCGTGCGCGTCGCGAGCTCGTCCCCGAACGCGCCGCCGATGACGGCGCCCGCGAACCCGCCCGTCACCTTCGGCGGCGTCACCTTCGGCGCGGTGGACGCCGCGCCGCGCTCGGCGAGGTGCGACACGAACAACTGCGTGGGTGAAGCGATCGGTCAGTCGAACGTCTTACCGCTCAAACGTTGAAAGGGAAGCGCGGGTGAAGAGTGACGACGGGAAAAGTCCTTAAGGAACGGCGTGCACCACGCGAACGGGGTCGTATGGGAAGCAGTCTCACCGCCGCGAGCGAGAGGAAGGCGCACGCGGCGCCGAGGAGGACGAAAAACGTGAGCTTCGACATCCCCATCCGTCGCCACACCCACCGGTGACGCGGCGACAGCGGCGACGGCGGGCTCCTCCGCCCGTGGTCGTACTTGTCGTCCCACCCGCGCCCGTCGTCGACGTCCGCGACGTCGACAGACGGGAGGCGTTCGCGCCCGCGGCGGTTGAGTAACCCGCGCTCGGCGCCTCGCGAGCCCACGAGCGCGCGGCCGCGACGCGACGTCGACGGCGTCGGCTTCGACGCGCCGACGTCGGCGTCGACGCCGCCGACGCCGAAATCGCCGCCGACGTCCACCGCGGTGTGGTCGCTCCCGTGGTGACGCAGACGGAGCTCCGCGGGGGCGGGGACGCCGCCGCCGCCGATCCCCCCCGCGCCGCCTCTCGGCGGCGAGCGGACGCCGCTGGCGGGCGAGATCCGACGCCCCGGCGGCTCCGACGCCGCCGGATCCGACGCCGACGGAGCCGGCTCCGGCGGCGTTGAAAGCGGCGGCATCGGCGCCAGGTTCGGGTCGATCCCGTTGCGTCTCATGTGCAGCCAGTGCGTCATCACCTCCGGCTGCCTCGCGTACGACTGCTTCAGGTTGTTCACGATGACGTGCTCGATCTGCGTGCCCAGCCCGGTCACCGCGACGACGCACTCCCCGCGCGCGCGGATGACGCAGCGCGCGCCGCCGCCGTTAATGCCGCCGCCGCCGACGGCGTTCGACGCCGACGGCGCCGCGTCCGTGACCGTGATCGTGCCGTCGACGACGCACGACGCGGAGATGTTGTTCGTCGTGTGGAACGACTGCTCGAACGGCGGCGTGAGGTGCGCGCCGTGGACCCACGTCCTCGTGTCCACGAACTCGACGCGCTTGTTCCCGAGGATCGCGCGGCGCAGCGCCCACGGGATGTGAATCGTCGGCACCGTGCGCGTCACCGTCGTGACGAGGCCGTCCGCGCCGACGCGCTCGCTGAGGCGACGTTGTTCGAGGATCCCGCACGCGCGCTGGTGATACGCCTTGTACGGTTCGCTCGCCTTCTCTCTGAGGTACTCCGCCGCGCTCACGCCGGGGATCTCCACGACGACGTCGAAGACGACCATCGCGCCGCGCGCGTCGCGTCGCCTCGCCTCGCCGCGGAAGGCCGCCTCTCGCGTCGCGCGCGCCGTTCTCCGCCGCGCGCGGTCGGCATCCGGCCAGAAATAATATTCTGTCTGATGCATTGACAGCTGGATGACGGACGCGCGATGAAAGTCGATCAAATCTGGGGTGAAAATCGCCGCGAGCTCGAGTTATTTGAACGCATTGAAAGGACGGACGCTTTCAAAAACGACTAGAGTCTACTCCGCCTTATCCCCCAGAGACTTCCCTCTCGTCAAATACGCTCTCGCCTCGTCCACCCACCGGATCGCCGACAGCGCGAACACGCCCACGGCGACCGCCAGCGCGACGCGCAACCCCCCTACGAGCTTCGGCGACGCTCGCAGCGCCGGTCCGACGACGCGTTCCATCGCGCAGAGCCACCCGACCGCGGTGCTCGCGCCCAACGCGTACCCGACGACCACCTGCGGCGTCGTGTGGAAGCCGAGATGCACGCGCAGCCACGTCAGGAACACCCCGCATCCGACGACGCCGCACGCGGTAGGGGCCACCGCCCACGCGGGCAAGACGGGAGACATCTTATCCCCGTGCGTCAGCATCGCGGCGGCGGCGTAGACGGACAAATACGACAGCGACGTCGCGTGCGACGACGGCATCCCCGGGTCCGCCTTCACCGCGCCCGTCGGTCGCTCGTGGTTCAGCAGCTTCTTCAGAAGCTTCCCGTTGATCGAGTTCACGACCGAGCCCAGGATGCACCAGCACGTGGAGACGTTCGGGTAGCGCAAGAGCGCGACGAGCGCGAGCGCGGAGACGACGAACTTGGTACTCTCGTTCAACGCCGCGAGGACGCCGCCGCCGCGCGCCTTCGCGCCATCGCTCTGGACGTCGCCGCCGCCGGCGGAGACTTCGCATATCGACGCGGGCGGGTCCCCGGCGGAGGGCGCGGCCGCGGCCGCGCGCGCGCGAGGCGCTCCCCGGGTCGTCGCGGACGACGACGACGACGACGACATCGACGCCGCGTGCGAACGCCTCGGGAAGGATAAAGCCGCCGCGCCGACGCCGACGGACGCGACCGCGGCGGCGACGCACGCGCGCGCGGTCTCGCGCGACGCGAGAGAGGAGCCGCGAGCCGCGACGCGTCCGTTCGATCCTCGCGGGAACGCGCCCGCGCGCGATGTCAGCATGAAACGCCCGCGGCGCGTGCTCGCGCGCGCGTCGCGATGGGGGCGTCCCCGCGGTGGTCGGCGCGGGAGACTTCGCAAAAAAGTCGTCGCGCCCGAAAAAATAAATACGATTGCGTGCGTTGTGATCTGATCGCGCGCGGCACACGAGCGATCGCGCGTCGACTCCACCGCGCGTCGCCGGTCCGAACTCGCGCGATAGATACCAGAGACAGAGGCGGGGGCACCGCGCGCGGACGCTAGCATCATGGCGAACGGCCCCGCCGGGATCCCGCTCCTTCCCGCGCGACGGAAGGACGCGGTCTCGAATCGACGCCAGCGCGGCGATTCGACGACGACGCGCGGACGCGGACGCGACGACGACGACGCGGACGACGACGAGCCGTGGTCGCCGGAGAAGGGCGACTCCGACGCCGCGAACGCGCTCGCGTACGCGAGATCCGTCCGCGGCGGCGGCGGCGACGACGACGACGGCGACGACGACGGCGACGACGCGACGCGCGCGGACGACGCGGGAGGCGGGCACGCGCCCTCCTCGGATCGCGATCTCATCAGCGATCGCGTCGTCGGCGCGGCGACCGCGGCGGCGACCGCGACCGAGAGCGCCGAGCCGACCGAGCGCGCGTTCGAGCAGTCCACGCCGAAAAACTTCGAGGAGCTGCACGCCAAGGCGAACCGCTTCTTCGCGCTGAACCAGGACGAGAGCGACGCCGTCGACGGCGGGCCGCTCGCGGTGGGCGCGAACGAGCGCATGCGCGTGCTGTGCGACAAGTTCCCGAAGCTGGCGGAGACTGTTCGCAAGTCCGCCGCGCTCCAGGAAATACTAGCCACGCCCGGCGCGCTGGGCGCGTTCCTGAAGGCGGCGACGAACCACAACGGTCGCGGCGTGGACGACATCATCATGAACGCGCGGTACCGCGAGATCATCGAGAGCGCGGGGTCGCCGGAGCGCCTGTGGACGGAGATGGATGCGTTGCGAGAGATTCGCGACGAGCTTGAAAAATTCGCAGCCGGTCCCGCGTGGACGCCCGGGTGCGCGCCGCTGCCGACGGAGCCGACCGCGGGCGAGTCGTCGCAGTATCTGTCCGACGTGGCGCACGAGCAGTGGTCGGAGGGCGGGTCGTGGCAGATGCACGCGAGGGCGTACGCGAACCGAATGGACGTGATGTTGCCGTTCGGCGTACTCGGCGCCGCCGCGGCGTGGGCGTATTTTTTACCCGTGTGGATCTGGGTGTGGCCGTGGCTGCTGCTCGCCGCGGCCGCGTCGCAGTTCCCGATACGGAACCTCGCGGAGCCGGGGTTGCAGAGGAAAGGCGACGTCGGCGGGTTGGGGTCGTTCGCGCTGATACAGGCGATGATCTTTTACTCCCTCGTGCAGTTCGCGTTCGTCTACGTCCCGATTTTTTGGTGGCGATATCCGACGGCGTGCCTCGTCGAGCTGATTTGTTTCGTGGCGACCCCGGGCTTATTCATCGCGTGCCTCGTGTTAGGACCCGGGTACATCGCGACCGCGACGGACGACCGCGAGGAGTGGGTGCGATGCATGCGACGCGTCTCGAGGGCGGCGCGGATGATGGACAAGCTGAAGAGGGACGAGGAGTCGATGCAGGGCGACGTGGAGGGGGACGAAAACGCACCCGAGGACACGATGGGAAAACTCATGCACGTCGGGAAGTTTTGCGAGTCGTGCCACGCCGCGCGGCCGCTGCGGTCGAAGCACTGCCGCGTCTGCAAGCGGTGCGTGTCGAGGATGGACCACCACTGCCCGGTCGTCGGCACGTGCGTCGGCGCGAGGAACCAGCGGCAGTTCTTCCTGGGGCTGATCACGATGAACGTCGGCCAGGCGATTTTCCTATTCATATCGTGGAAGTTTCTTCACGGCGTGTGGCACGGCGAGACGGACGGGTACGGCGCCGCGCTGTTGGTCGAGGAAGGCGGCGGGCTCGGCGGGCTCCCGAGGCCCGCGAGCGACGGGATCAGAGGGCCGTGGGCGGCGTTCTCCGGCTTTGGCCCGTGGTTCCACGGGCTCGGGAACGTGGTCTCGAAGTGCCCGTGGGCGCTCGCGCTGTTCCTGGCGCAAGTCCCCGGGATCGCGTACGATTTCACGCTCGCGTGCCGGATGTTCTTCGCCGTCGTGGGGAACATGACGGTGAACGAGTTCGAGAACGCGCACCGGTACGAGCACATGCTCTCCGCGGAGACGGACGTGGACAAGCGCGGGAACCGAAAGTTTTTTAACCGGTTCGACCGCGGGTGGGCGATCAACTGGTTCGAGTTTTGGAGCGGGACGCAAGGGAAGATCGACTGGGACGCGATGTGCTACGCGGTCGACGCCGGGGAGGTGAACGGGCCGCCGCGGTGGAGCTACACGCACCTGCATTCGAAATCGCGACTCCCGCGGTGGCTGAAACCGTATTGCTGTCAGTGGCACCGATCGCACAACGCCAACCCCGGTCACGGGCACTCGCACGGGGGCAAGCCGTGCGAGGCGCACCACGGCGGTGGGGACTCCGCGAACAAAACGATAGATCCCGCGGACGTCGGCCTGCACTCGCACTCGCACGGCGGGAAGGAGTGCCACGCGGACCACGGCGCCGCGTCGGAGAAGCCGAAGAACCAGGCTGAGCTCGACGATCGCTTGCGACGCATCGTCGGCGCCCCGCGCGGCGGGAACGCGCCCGCGGCGGACGCCGGCCACGGCAACGGCAACGGCCACGGCCACGGCCACGGCGCGCAGCCGCCGCAGGTGACCCCGGAGGAGATGATCGCGCGTCAGCGGGCGCAGATGGAGGCGATGATGCAGCGGCACGAGGCGCAGCTGGCGGCGACGGCGGCGGAGAACGGGATGACCGTCGACCAGCTCAAGGCGGAGATGCGCGCGAACCAAGAGGCGGCGCAGCAGGACGCGATGCAGAAGATGGCGGAGCGAAACGGGATGACGGTGGAGCAGCTGCGGGAGGCGCAGGAGAAGCAACAGCTGGAGATGATGCGGCAGCACGCGGCGCGGAACGGCATGACCCTCGAGGAGTTTAAGGCGGCGCAGGAGAAGCAGATCGCGGCGGCCGCCGCCGCGGAGGGCGTCACCGTCGAGCGGTTCAAGGAGCTCGTGCAGGAGAGGCAGATGGCGCAGCGGCAGATGATGGCGGAGATGCAGCAGCAGCGCGCGGCGCAGATGCTCGCGATGAAGGCGAAGTACTCGCAAGCGTGATCTACCGTAATTAATTAATAAGCGACTCGATTCTTTTTACTCGCCGCGGCGTCTAACTCCTACCTATATGATAGTCTGGTCACGCGATGCCCGCCTCTTCTGCCGTCAGCACGACAGCGAGAACGGCGTCCCGCTGTCGATCTCCGTGATCGCGCCGATCGCCTCCCCGCACTGCTGCTTCTCCGTTCGCCCGCGGTACGAGTAGTAGTCGTAGCACGAGTGCGTCTCGTAAGATATGACCACCGTGGACGAGCTCGGCGTGAACGAGAACCCCTCGTTCGTGTGCGAATACTCGCTCACGCCCGTGGCGGATATCGACTTGAACAGCGACGCGCTCAGGCCGCTCCCGCCCGTCGGCCGCGACACCTGGTCCCTCTCCACCGTGTTCGTGTGATCTCTGAACGAGTAGCACACCCCCGGGACGCACCCGGTGAGCGTGACCGTGCACGCCTGCTCGCCGAACGCCATCGACACGACGCCGCGGGAGGTGCCGTACTGGGAGTTGATCTGGCACGAGGCACCCACGGTGTCCGTCGCCGTGGACGCGATGAGCGAGCAGTAGTTCCGCGCGTACCTGCGAGAGATGGATGGACGGACGGACGGCGGGAAGGTGAGCGGGGCGCGATGGACGGACGGACGACGCGCGGTGAGCTGTTTTTTTTCTCATTCATCTCTTCCGTCTCGACGCGGGGACGAGCGCGCGCGCGCGACGCGACGCGCACCTGTTCGGGAACGCGCTCGTCGGCGTGAACTGCGTGAACGCCGCGGTGGCGTGACGCGTGCCGAAGCACGCGAGCAGCGCGAGCGCCAGGAGCATCGCGAGCGGTCGCGTCGTCATCGCGCGCGTCGCTTTGTGGCGCCAACGGCTTATTTTTCTGGAGTTGACGTTGGAAGCGCGAGCGCGAGCGCGCCTGAATATTCGGGCACTCTCTCTCGCGCGCCTCTCGCGACCGAGCGACGCCGTCCACCGAGATCACGCGCACATGATCGAGGTCGTGCTGAACGATCGTCTCGGGAAGAAGATCCGCGTCAAGTGCAAGTGCGTCGGCGACCCGCGCGTCGTCGCCCCTCCCCGCGCGATCGCTCGCTCGCGCGCGGCGGCTCGTCGCTCGACGAATCATTCATTTCCTCGACTGATCCGATCCTCCCTCCTCCCTCCGACCCGCAGCGAGGACGACACGATCGGCGACCTGAAGAAGCTCGTCGCCGCGCAGACGGGGACGCGCCCGGAGAAGCTCAGGATACAAAAGTGGTACAACATCTACAAGGATCACATCACGCTGGAGGACTACGAGATCCACGACGGCATGGGGTTAGAGCTCTACTACAACTAGCGAAGACTAGCGAAGACGAGCGAAGACTACGAGACTCGCGCATCAGACCGCGGCGCCGCCGACGGGCGCGACGCGATGGCGAACAAGCAGAGAGGCGGGTGGTCGCGCGCGACGAAACGGCGCGCGCTGCTCTTCGTCCTCGCGCTCGCGGCGTTCCTCGCGTTCGGTCGTCGGTCCGCGACCGGCGGCGGCGAAGTCCTCGAGGAACGACGCGAGACGAAAAACGAAAGACGCGCGACGCTCGAGGAAAACGACGGTCGCGCGGAAAATGATGGTCTCGTGGCCGATGCCCGCGGGGGAGATGGGTCCGTCGCCGTCGCCGCGGCGCCCGCGACGTTGGTCTTGATCATCGGTCAACCGCGCGGCGGCGACATCGCGTGGAAGTCGTTCGAAACGCACGTGTACCGACGGTTCAACGCGACGGTGGCGACGGTGTTTCCGTGCGCGAAAAAAACCGCCGCCGCCTCGCCGAAGACTCGCATCGAACGCCTCGCGACGTACGACTGGTGCTTCGACGAACCGGACGACTGGTCGGTGCACATAGACGCCGTCGACTGCTCGCGGACGATCGACCCGGCGACGTCGCGGCCGTACAATAAATCCGTCGCGAACAACTGGAGAGAGTTTTATTGCGACGCGACGAAGGAGCCGTCGCTCGCGTTGTTGGGGGGATTGCACGACTGCATCCTCGGGAATCCGAGGTACGCGTGCCGCGATGCCACGAGCGGCGGCGGCGGACGGAATAAGAAGGTAAAAGGGGGGTGGAACGCGACGCGCGCGGCGGGCGGGAACAGGACGCACAGGACGGGATGCCGACGCGAGAAACCCATGGGGTCCGGGGCGATCATCGCGTCGATGCGTCTGATGGCGCTCGAAAAAATCGCAGCGCTCGGGCTGGCGGAGAAGTTCTCGCAGATGATCCTCACGCGCGCGGACTACGTGTATTTGAAACCGCCGCGTCATCCCGTGGCGATGCGCGACGCGAACGTGGTGCACATCCCCGACGGCGAGAACTGGGGCGGCGTCACGGACAGGTACGGCGCAGGGTCGACGCCGGCGATGCTCAAATATCTGCGGTGGGGCGAGAGTTACGCGTGCGACGCGAATAGAACCGCGCACGACATGAGCGTCAGCAACGGGCCGGAGGTTTCCCTGGATCGGTACCTACGCTACGTCGGGATGGACGTGGACGCGTGCGAGGCGACGATGTTTACCGTGCGGCGGTCGTCGGGGGAGGATCCGTACAGCTGGCGCAAAGGGACGCGCGTGGCGGCGCTGGCGAGGTTCGGCCTTCTCGCGAAGTACACGACAGAGTACAAGCGCGCGCTGAAGAACGTCGGGTACGACCCGAACGATCTCGTCTCCGCGCTGGACGCGTTCGCGGCGCTTCCGTAGATGGCGCATAGTTGGAGTTGGAGTTGAGTTCTCGCGCTGTAGTAATTTAATCGCGTAGTTGATCTATGTGTCGTCACGACGGACTCTCGCTTCCGTAGGCGCCGAGCAAGCCCGCTAACGCTCCCCCGCCCCCCCCCGAGTCCGAATCCTCCTTCTTCTCCTCCGCCGCGGGCGCCGCCGCGGGCTTCGGCTTCGGCTTCGCCTTGACGACGACCATCTTCGGCTTGGGCTTCGCGGCGACCGCGGACGCGCCGCCGAAGACGCCGCCGAAGAGCCCCGTCGCCGCCGTCGCCGTCTTCGGCTTTTTATTCGCGCCGCCTCCGCTCCCTTTAAGCCCTTTCCCTTTCCCGTCCTCGTCCGAATCGTCGCTCGACGACTCCAACCGCCGCACGAACCCCGCGCTCGCTCTCTGCGCCTCCTCGAACACCGCCCTCGCCTTCGCCTCCTCCGCTTCCTCCGCGGCGACGCGTTCCGCGTCGAGCTTGGCGTGAATCGCGGAGAGCGCATCCGCGCTCGAGACTTTCGCCTGGCGGTTCGACAGCGACCGCATCTCGTCCAGAGCCGCCATGATGTCCATCTCGCGCTTGCTCTCCGCGGTTCGGTTCTCCAGCGCTTTCATCGCGTCGCCTTCTTCCTCGGCTTCGCGCTCTTCGTCCGCCTCTTGCTCGAGCGCGTCCTTCTCTCGCCACGGTTCGAAATTTCTCGACGCGCCGCTCTCGACGACGTAGTCTGAGTTCTTCGGATCCGTCTTCATGCTGATCTCTTGCGAGCATCGATTACACCGAAAGAAGAACCGGAAGATCTGTAACCCCAGGTACTCCTCCCCGACCGCGTCCTCCTTCCTCGAGTTGAACTTGGTCCCCTTGACGATGAAGTTCCCGCACGTGTTGCAGCACACGGTCATCGGGAGCATCATCCGCACCTTCATCGCGTTGTTCACGCGCCCTTCCTTCTTCTTCCCCCGCGGGATCTTCGACGGATCGAAGTCCGGGGGGATGTACTTGTTCAGAACCTTGCGCTCGCCCATGGTGAACGCGGTCGAGTTCGAGCGCTTCGCGTCGGGGGCGAGAAGAAGCGCGCGCCAGCCGCCGCGCGAAGTAGTGACGAGATCTCGCGTCGATTATTTATTTATTTAGGGCACGACGACCAGACGACGAACAGAACAGAAATGAAAAATCGTCGAGCGGCGGGTGGGAACGCCGCGGACGTCGCGGTGTGGACGATATCACGTACGGGCACGCACATCGTATGATAACACTCGCATCGATTAACATCAATTAACTTCAACTTCATCACTCTCATCATCACGTCAACTTCCTCGGCGCCATGCACGCGAGCAACCCTTGCTGCCACCACGGCTTATCCCCGTACTCGGCGTCCGCCAACGCGTCCACCGCCGCCGCCGACGGCGCCCACGCGCCAACCGCGCCCGCGTGCTGCGCGGCGATGGCCGCCGCCGCGCACCCCACGTTGAGCGCCTGCGGCACGCCGGCGCCGGACGCCCAGGACCGCAAAAACCCGGCGTTGAACGCGTCGCCCGCGCCGTTCGTGTCCACGACCCTGGACACAGTGCACGCGGGCGCGTTCCACCGCCCGCCGTCGCGGTCGCCCGCGAGGACGCCGGCGGCGCCGCGCTTGATGACGACGAGCTTGACGCCGTCGGGGGATCCTTTTCCTCCTTCCTCGCCCTCAGCGACGCCGAGCAACGCGTCGAGCGCCTCCTCTGCGGTGGGCTTCCCCGTGATCTCGCACGCCTCGACCTCGGAAGGCAGCAGAACGTCCACCGCGGAGGGCCCCTTGATCGCGAGCTTCATCGCGCGGTTAGTCCAGCCGCCGTTCGCCTTGAAGATGATGTCGGGGTGGAGTTGAAAGGCGTCAGTCGGAGTTGAAAGGCGTCGAGGGTGGGGATTGAAAGCGAGGTGTGGGCGGAGAGAGATGACGCGCAAAGTCTTTAAGGATCGGCGTTCACCACGCCGACGCGGTCGTATGGGGACCAGTGTGAGGAATGCGCACGTCGAAGTTGGGATCCATCGACACGACGACGCCTCGGCTCTTCAGCCGCCGAACGACGCCCGCGAGTCCACCGTGCACGCCCTCGCAGACGTAAAACCCCGCGACGTGGACGTGCGTCGCGTCCAGCGCGTCCGCGTCGCCGCCGTCCGGGAGGAGCTGATTCATCGTCGCCGCGCGCGCCGCGCCGGGCGACGAGACGAACGCGCGCTCCGTCTTCGCGCCCGCCGCGATCGTCACGCACGACGCCGTCGCGTGGTAGTTCAGCGTCGCGATCGATTTGGACGGGTCGCGGAGCTTGCTCTCGTCCGCGAGCGCGCGCGTCAGGACGCTCGCCGCGCGGTCCTTCCCGACCGCCGCGCGCAGCTCCGCGTCGACGCCCTGCTCCGCGAGGTGCCACGCGGTGTTGAGCGCGCTGCCGCCGGGGGAGAGCGCGATCGCGGACGCGGCGACGTCCGCGCCGGGGGTGGGGAACGCGTCGAGCGGGCCTGAGGGAGGACGCGACGGGGAAGCGCGGGGAAGGCGGGGGAGCGTCAGCGCGAGGGGCGGGGACGGGGGGGGGGAGGAGGGACGACGGCGACGCCGAGGGCGTGAAGGGCGGATCGGGTGGGAATCGTCGTCGCTCGGACGACAATCGTCGTCGTCGTCGTCGTCGCGCCCTTTCGCGTCGGGGACGCGACGGGGAGACCGCGGGGACGGGACGCACCGACGCTGACGTCGACGATCGCGTCGCCGAGGACGGTGAATTTGATCGGTTTCGCGGGCTCCATGGTCGCGTGCGTCGGTGTCCCGCGCAGTGATCGATCGACGCCGCCCCGAGTTCGTCGTCTGTCGAACACGCGCGGGCGGCAGTCGCGCCCGACTGGAGATGGAGTTCGTCCCGTCGCGTCCTCGTCTTGCTTCTGGAAATTGGCTCTCGCGCGCGTCCTCCGCGACACACCACACGGCGCGACGACGCGACGACGTCGCTCCACACCGCGAGCGCGCGTCGTGCGACCTCGTGTCGGGACGGATCGCGCCCCGGGGAAGCGCGAGAAGCCCGCGACGCGCGCCGCGTCGGCCGCGTCCGCGCCGGAATCGCGTCGCGCGGAAGGGTCGTCGGTCCCTCGAGGGTTAGGGCGGGGTAGCGTCTCATCGCGATCGGTCCCATGGCGTCGTTTCAGTGGGACCCGGCGTCGCTGCAGGCGACGCTGAACGACCCGGAGCTCCTGTTCAGCGCGTTCAAGCTCGCGGATTCAGGTGCGCGAGGACGCGAGCGCGGCCCCGATCCCCGCGCGTCCGCGACGACGACGGCCGATTCGTTCGCAATGCAGAATTATCGCAGCGTCCGTCGTCCCTTCCGAGCGCCCGACGATTGATTTCCCGCGGATGGCGTCGGCGGCCGCGCCGCGGAAGCTCGCCGCCGACCGATCGACGTCATCGACGCCTGCGCGCGTCGCGTCGCGTCGCGTTGCGGCGTCTCATCCCATCTCATCCCATCCCATCTCATCCCTCTCGTCCCTCCGCGACAGACGGCACCGGGGAAGTCACCGGCGCGCAGGCGGTGGCGTTCTTCGGAGGCAGCGGCTTGCCGAAGCACGAGCTGAGCGTCATCTGGCGCGGCGCCACGGGCGGCGCGGCGACGATGGCGCCGCAGGCGTTCCGAGAGGCGCTCGTCATGGCCCAGGGCGCGCTCGAGCGAGGAGGAGGGGGACCGGGCGCGGGCGGCGGCGGCGGCGGCGGCGGCGGCGGCGGCGGCGGCGGCGGCGGCGGCGGCGTCGCGCCGCCGACGCCGGAGGAGCTTCAAAAATACTCGGGCCACTTCGCGGCGCTGGACGCGTCCGGGCGAGGCGCGATCCCGCGCGAGGCCGCGGTGACGTTCTTGTGCAAGGCGAAGCTCCCGGAGTCGGACGTCCGGGAGATCGTGAGCGCGTGCGCGGGGGGGTCGGACGTCGTGACGCGGGAGCAGTTTTGCACGTCGATGCATCGGACGTACGCAGCGATCGGCGGTAAGGGGGGCGCGGCTGCCGGAGGCGCGGCGTCGCAGCGGTGGACGCCCGCGCCGGTGCCGCCGCCGCTCGGTCCCCCCGGCGGCGGAATGGCGCCGCAGCCGCCGCCGTCGACGTCGTCGCAGAGCAACGGGTTCGGAGGCGACCAGGGCTCAGGCGGGTTCGGCGCCACCTTCGACGCGTTCCCGTCCGCGGACGGCGGCGGCGGCGGGGGGGGGTTCGGCGCGACCTTCGACGCGCCTCCGAGCCAACAGAGCGCGCAGTCGGAGATCCAGCCCGCGGCGGCGCAGCCGCAGCCGCCGCAGCCGGCTCCGTCGGCGGCGCTCTCCGAGGACATGTTCTCCATGGGCGGCGGCGGCGGCGGCGGCGGCGGCGGGTTCGAGCCGTCGAGGAGCTCGTTCGACGCCGGCGGAGGAGGCTTCGGCGGTCCGCAATCGTTCGGCGGTCCGTCGTCGTTCGCGGCGCCTCCGCAGAGCGCCGGCGGCGGTGCCGCCGGCGACTTTGGCAACTTCGGCGGCGAAGCGTCCGCGCCCGCCGCGCCGCCGCCGTTCGCCGCGGACTTTGGCGGCGGCGGCGGCGGGTTCCAATCCGGATTCGAAGCGCCGCCGCCGCGCGCGGACGCCGCCGCCGCATCCGCCGCATCCGCCGCCGCCGCCGCCGAGGCGGCGGCGGACGCCGAACGCGCGCGCGCCGCGGAGCAAGAGCGCGTGCGGCGAGCGAACGACGCCGCGCGCCGCGCGGAGGCGGAAGCCGCGGAGATTCGCGCCAAGGCGGACGCGGACGCTCGCGAAGCGCGCGCGGCGGGCGACGCCGCCGTCCGACTCGAGGAACAAAAGCGCGCGGCCGCGGAGGCGGACGCGCGCGAAGCCCGCTCGCGCGCGGACTCGGAGGTGATGCGCGCGGAGGCGGAAGCGCGCGACGCGCTCCAGACCGCCGAGGCGGAGACGCGCGCGGCGAACCTCGCCAAAGCCAAGGCTGACGACGAGGCGCGGTGCGTTCCACACACTGGTCCCCATACGACCGCGTTCGCGTGGTGAACGCCGATCCTTAAGGACTTTGCCCGGTGCATCTCTCCGCGCACCCCTCGCGTTCAACGCCCGACCGCGACGCCTTTCAACTCCGCTTCTGACGCCTATGAACTCCACCCCGACGTCGCTTTGAACGACGGACCCAGGTCGGCGCGCGCCAAGGCGGAGAACGACGTCCGCGCGGCGAAGGACGCCGCGCTCGCGGCGAAGCGCGAGGCGCGCGACGCGCAGGACGCCGCGACGCGCGCGATCGCGTCCGCCGAGAGCGCGGAGGCGGACGTGGAGTCGGCGGAGTCGGAGCGCTTCGCGGCGATCGAGGAGACGAAGCGCGCGAGAGAGACGAGAGCCGCCGCGGAGGCGCGCGCGCGCGCGGCTGCCGACGAGGCGGCGAAGATTCGCGCGCAGACCGCGGCGGCGCAGGCGGAGACGAAGGCTGCGACGGCGCGGCTCGAGGCGGACGCGCGCGCGGCGGAGGCAGCGCTCGAGCGCGTCCGCGATCAAGCCGCGGGGATCGACGCCAACGTGAAGAAGGCGTCGGCGCACGCGAAAAACCGCGCGGGCGCCGCCGCCGCGGAGGCTGACGAGATCAAGCGCGCGGCGGATCAGAACGCCAAGGCGGCCAAGGCGCGCGCGGAGGCGGAGCTCGCGGAGGCGTTCGAGGCGCTCTCCGCCGCGAAGGCGGAGGCGGAGCGCCTTAAAAGGGAAGAGCTCACCGCGCGCGCGGAGCACGACGCGTTGGTGGCCTCCGTCAAGGCGCAAGTCGACGAGGCGAACGCCGACGTCGCCGTCGCGGCCGCGCCGGTGGACAAAATCAAGGCGGACATCGCGACCGCGACCGCTGAGCTGACGCAGATCCGCGCGGCGCACGCGCACGCGTCCGCGGAGGCGACACAGAGGCTCGTGGAGCTCTCCGTGGAGCTCGCCGACGCGGAGCAGCTGGTGAAGGAGCAGCGCGCGGCGCGAGAGGTGGCGCAAGAGAAGGAGGCGTCCGCGATCGCCAAGACGCGCGGCGCGCTCGCGCAGGCGAAGGCGTCGCTCGAGAGCGAGATGGAGCGCGGCGCGGCGGCGGTGAAGGCGGCGGAGACGGAGCTCGCGAGCCTGCGCGAGCGCGTCGTCGCGACGACGGCGGCGACGGAGGAGGCGATCGCGGACGCCGCCGCCGCGGTTGAGGATCACGACGTCGCGATCGCCGCGGAGGAGGTGAAGCTCGCGGATGCCAAGGCGAAAGAGGTGGACGCGAGAGCGACGCTGAAGGACGTGCGAGCCAATCTGAAGGCGGACCTCGACAAGCTCGTCGCGGTCAGGGTCGTCGCGGAGGCGAAGGCGGCGGAGGAGGCGGCGAAAGCCGCGGAGGTTTCGGCGGACGCCGCGGAGCGCCGCGCCGCCGCGGAGAAGGAGCTCCTCGTCGCGGAGGAGACGCTGGAGAAGACGCGCGAGAGCATCCGCGCGGCGAAGGCGGCGGACGACGCCAAGCTCGCGGAGCTTCATCAGCAGCTCGCGGATCTCCGCGCGACGCTCGAGGTGGAGGCGAAGCTCGAGGAGGCGGAGCGAGAGAAGCGCGCGCTGAAGCTCGCCAACGACGTCGCGGAGGTTTCCGCGTGGGCGTCCAAGCTCGACGGCGAACGCGCCGCGCGGGCCTCCGCCGCCGCCGTCGCGGACGCGAAGGAACGCCGCGCGCGCGATCAGATCGCGCGGGATAAGGCGGAGATCGTCGCGAGCGCCAAGGCGTGCGAAGAAGCGGACGGGATCGCGCACCTCGCGTCCATCGCGCGCGCCGCGATACTGAAGCACGTCGAGGCTGAGACGACAGAGTTGAGGAAAAAACTCGCCGCGGAGAATCGCCGCGTCGACGGCGAGCGCGCGGCGGTGGAGGAAGATCTCGCGCTTCGCGAGGCTGCGCTCGCGGCGGAGCAGACGAAGCTCTCCGCGGCGCTGGAACGCCTCCGGTTCACGCGCCCGAGGGAGGCTGCGGCGGCGAAGCAGGTGAAGACGTTGGAGGACGCGAGGGACAAGGCGGAGGAGGACCGCCTCGACGCGGAGGCGCGCGAAGCCGCGGCGCGCGCGTCGGTGACGAAAAACCTCGCCGCGCTGCGTTCGCTCGCGGCGGCCGTCGCGCGCGCGACGTCGGAGGCGAACGACGCGAGGGTCAACGCCGCGGAGGCGGAGCAGCAGGCGGCGGCGAACGCGGCGGCGGTGCATCGATCGAGGGCGGCGGCTGGCGAGGAAAAGGCGCGGGAGGCGGCGGAGAAAGCCGCGCGGGAGCGCATCGCCGCGGCCAAGGCGGAGGCGTCGCGGATCATCGCCGCGCGGCACACGCCGGGCGGGACGGCGCTCCCGGACTCCGCGAACAGCACGCCGATCGCGGGCGAGAAGGCATCGGCGACGAGGCCAGGGTACCAGCCGAGGGCGTTCGCCGCGACGGCGAGCGCGCCCGCGTCGGCGGCGCCGGCGGAGGAGAAGAGGCCGCCGGCGGAGGCGGAGGTGGAGGCGGCGCGCGCGGAGACGCTAAAGCCGAAACCCGTCCCGGTCGCGTCGGAGACGCCAAAGCCGAAACCCGTCCCGGTCGCGTCGGAGACGCCCAGCGCGACGCCCGCGGCGACGCTGGACTTCGCGGACACGCCGGATGAACGACGCGCGACGGCGTCGAAAGAGGCGAAGAACCTCACCGAGGCGCTGTTCAGCGCGGGGAAAGAGACGTCCGCGTTCGACGCCGACTTTGACGACCCGCCGGCGGCGGAGGAGGCGCCGGCGAAGGAGAACGAAGCAGAAGAGGCCGAGAAGAAGGACGCGGCGACGGCGGCGACGGCGGCGACGGCCGCGACGGCAGCGACGGCGACCGCGGGCTTCGCCGCGTTCGAATCCACGGACGGCGACGGGTTCGCGTCTTTCGGCGACGACGACGCGTCCGGCGGGTTCGCGTCTTTCGACGCGAAGTTCGACGACCCCGCGCCGGCGCCCGCCGCCGCGGAGGGCGGGTTCGCGTCGTTCGACGCGAAATTCGACGACCCCGCGCCGGCGCCCGCCGCCGCGGAGGGCGGGGTCGCGTCGTTCGACGCGAAATTCGACGACCCCGCGC
>JGI24914J38485_100527_pt1 | contig 26437 bp, 7 predicted proteins | sample LinPfosmplate2_FD_38485 | JGI IMG/M metagenome (IMG submission 38485) | reverse complement strand
AAGAACAGGTCGATGGCGAACATCGCCGCCTTCGCGTTCAGGGTGTCGAAGATCGTCTCCACGAGGAGCATGTCGACGCCGCCCTCGACGAGCGCCTCGACTTGCTCCATGTACGCCTCGACGATTTCGTCGTACGTGCACCCGCGGAACGCGGGGTTCTCCACGGACGGCGACACGGAAAGCGTCTTGTTCGTGGGCCCGACCGCGCCGGCCGCGAAGCGGGGCTTCTTCGGGTTCTTCTTCGTGAACGCGACGCAGCACTTCTTCGCGAGCTGCGCGGCGGTCTTGTTGATGAGGTAAACCTCCTCCTTCTTGTCGAGCTCGTAGTCTGCCTGGGAGATCATCGTCGCGTTGAACGTGTTCGTCTCGATGATGTCCGCCCCCGCGGCGAGGTACTTGGAGTGGATCTCCTCGACGACGTCCGGGCGCGTGATGACGAGGATGTCGTTGTTCCCCTTGAGGTCGTGCGTGTGGTTCTTGTACCGTTCGCCGCGGAAGTCTTCCTCCTGAAGCTTGTACTTTTGCACTGCCGTGCCCATGGCGCCGTCGATGACCATGATGCGCTCTTTCATGATCTTGTTGATCAGGTCGAACGCGGGGGAGGCCTCGACGGGGTCGACCCACTTCTTGTACTTCGGCACGGGGGCTGCGGGAGGACACGAGACGAGGGGAAGGGGACGTCAGCGCGAGATCTTCGAAAAAGACGTGCGGAGCGGACGATGACGTGTTTCGCGGGGGCGGCGACGCGCGGGCGCGATCGACGTCCACGCGCGCGGTCGCGGCGACGGAAAGAGACGGGAAATTCGCGCGCGGACGCACCTTGCGCCGCCTTCGGTTGGACCTCCGGGTACATCTCCGCGTAGGACGCGCCCGTGCCCGCGGCCGCGGGCTTCGCCTTCGGCTTCTCGATCGCGGGCGCGTTCGTCGCTTTGAGGACGTACGACGCGATCGCGAGCCCGGGGAAGACCACCGGGGTGAGGACGACGATCAGCGCCATGAACGCGAGGAACAGCGGCCACGCGAGGAGCAACGCCACGGACGCGTTGCCGGGGTTGACCCTCGCGTAGTTATACGCGTCGTGCCATGTGTACTTCCCTATCGCCGGGACGGCGAACGATGCCGGCATCGCGCGAGAGAAAACGCGATGCGAGCGCTCGGAGACCGCGCGACGTCGACGCGAGGGAACGCGACGCGCCGGGGATCGATGAGCGGTCCGCGGAGCCGGTTATCGCGATGTCGTGTGTTTCGACGACGTCACGCGACTCTCCGAAGTTCCTCGGAGGCGTGCGTGTTCTCGCCGGCGTCGCTGCGCGGCGTCTCCGGAAATGGACGGCGCGCGCGGCGAAACGCCGCCTGGGAGCTGCGCCTCCGCTCCGTTCGACTCTCCGTTCGCTCACTCTCCGCCGTCAATTCTCCAGAATTCACCGGATCAGAGATCGAGTTTATCGGTTTCTTGAACGCGACACGTTCGACCCGTGCCGACTTATTTGAAAGCAATTTTGACCGCGACAGTCGGTCTCAGCGAAAAACAAAACGCGGCGGCGTCGCCGGGGGGGCGGGAGACGCTCCCGCGCGCGAGAGAACAGAGAAGACGAGAAAAGAGTCGCTCTCTCTCGATGAATTCATCGATCGCGCTGCTATCAGAACTACAGTACTACTGCATCACCGCCCCCACCCTCTCCCGCCGTCGCGTTTGAACCCCCCCTTGTTCTTCGCGTTCTTCTCCCTCTGCGCCCGCTGAAACGCGACCTGCCTCGACCGGAATATCTCCGGTATGCTCCGCCCCGTCGTCTCCATCTCTTTCTTATACGACGCGATCACCTCGCGCACGTCGCGAACGTTCAACCGCACGATGCTCTCGAGGAACGGCATGAGATCCAGCAGCGTCGTGTCTTGGGCGACGCCGCCGTCCTCGGCGAGTTGGTACGGGTTGATGATCAACGTGTTCTCCGGCTGCAGCGTCGTCTTCGGGCGCGCGGTGATGTAAATCACGACGTTCATGTCGCGGTTTAAGCAGCTCAAGTCGCGGAGATACTCCCCGTCCGAGAACCGGTTCGCCTCGCGGAACAACCTCCCCGCGACGTACCGCTCCGGGTCTAACCGCTCCACGATCGGATCCACGTACGTCGAGAGCTGATCCGAGTACACGACGACCTCGTAGAACTGCGCCATGTGCTTCAGGAAGTCCGACGCCCCGGGCCGTTTGAACGTCCGCCACCCGCGGCTTCGCCTGAAGTGCGACAGTATCAGCGTCTCGTCCAGGTCGAGGACTAACGTGTGCGGGATATACGCCGCGTCCTCCGGAAGGTAGAGACACCCGCACAAAAAAACAATCAGACACGCACACGCCCGAGTAGTTTGTCAAGTCATAACGCGAGCGATATAAGACGTGGGGAGCCCGACGCGGTAGATAAGAGGTGGGACGGTGTAATATGAGTGATGCAGAGGTAGACCATGATATGTAACGAAAACGAACGAAGATACGGGGAAGTGAGGGGATCCCTACCGGGTGATCGGGGAGGAGTTTGTCCGAGATCGGATCGAGGTAGACGTGCTTCTGCCCGTCCGCCCAGCGACGAAACTCCAGGAGCGCGTGGTATCCCTGGTCGACGGGATCTTCCAGCGGCGTGCCTCGGAGGACGGAAGGGACGTGCGTACCGGCTTTGATCGACGCGTCGAGCTCGTTCGTCGTCTGCGCGTAAAAATTGCTGCTGACCGCCCCGGCGACGACGACCCCGGCGACGGTGGCGATCGTCGCGATGGTTTCGAGGACCCGCGTCAACGCGGTGGGCTCGTTCGCGGCCTCCTCCGCGGCCTCCGCGGCGAACGCGCGGCGGATGGTTTGGGAGCCCGCGCGCGGCGCGGAGTTCCACCGACTCGCGAGGTGTCCTCGCGCCGCGCCGATCGCGGTCGCGCGGGATTCGTGCGCGACGGACGCGACCGCGGCGGGGCGCCACGCCGCGGTCGTCGCGGTCGTCGTCGCGTATCCGCTCGTGGACGTCGTCGTCGCCGCCGCGCGGAGGCTCTGCCCCAGCGCTCGCGCGCTCCGGGCGAACATCGTGCGCGGTCTCTCTCCCCCGTGCGGGCGGCGTGTGCGAAGAACCTAACTAATCCACGCGACGACGACCTCGGCTCGGGAAACTTTCGAACGCCTCGAGAACGAAAATCGATGCGACGAGCCACGACGCCCAGATCCGCGCGCCCGATACCGAGGGTTCACGCGCGCGCGCTCCCGAACGAGGCGCGGGATTCGAACGAAGACCCCGAAGATCAAGCGCCGAGCCACAGGACGTCTTCGACGCGCGCGAACGATGAAGGACTTCACGCGCGCTGTCCGTCGAACGCTAAAGTAGGCACCGCGACGGAGAACACAGATGGCATCAACCGAGATCGAGGACCTGCTCGAGCGCCTGAACGGCAAGGCCAAGGGCGCGGCGTTGCACCACGACAAACCCGCGAACATCGTGGACGACATCCGCGAGATCTTGGACTGCCTCGCCTCCGACGAGCTCCCCGCCGCGTCCGCGGTGTTCCTCGACGCGGAGCCGCCCGGCGCGCTGTACCACCTCGAGCTCGTGCGCGAGATTGGAAAACCGTCCACGGAGGTGAACGCGGGACGATGCAAGCTCCTGGAGCTCATCGCGTCGTACGTCGCGCGGATAGGCGCCGCGGCCGCGGAGCCGTACGCGAAAGAGATCCAGCGCGCGTGCGTGCGGACGTTCCGAACTGAGCTCGGGACGCAGAAGAGCGTCAAAGCCGCGTCGCTCGTGCCGCTCGTCGCGTTGTTCAAGCTCGGCTTGCCGACGCTGACGCGCGCGGAGACGCGGGACGTCGCGTGTTTGCTCCGCGAAGATTACGAAAAAGGAAGAGGGAACACGGACAAGGTGAAAGCGAACGAGCTCGAGGCGATCGCGGCGCTGCACGACGCGCTGCCGCAGCCCGGGCCGTTGTCCGTGGAGCGAGACCCCGCGGAGGTGGAGAAGGCGGCGACGGCGAGGGACGTGAAAAAGGCGCCGACGCCGGAGTGGCTCCTCCGCGTCGGTCTCAGCACGCTGGGGCAGAGCGAAGGGTCGTACCTTCTCGTCGCGGAGGGACTCGACGCGGTGAGCTCCGCGCTCGCCGCGCTCGCTGCTGCTGCCGCCGCCGCGGAGGAGGAGGAGGACGACGAGGGCGAGGAGGACGACGGGAACGCGCGCGCGGCGGCGGCGAGCGGCGCCGCAAACGCCGCGCTGGATCGCGACACGCGAAAGAACGTCTCCGAAGCCGTGCTCGCGTCCCTCGCGCTCCCGAGCGCGGGGCAGCGAAGCGATAAGACGCAAGCCGCGCTGTCGCTCCTCGCGCGGCACGCGGACGCGCTGACGCCCCCGCCCGGGGTCATGAGCAGGGCGTCCGAGTACTTCCACGCGCTGCTCAAATGTAGGACGTCTTCGAACAAGGCGATTCGACAGCTGGCGGTGCCCGCGTTGGACGAGTTCTTACGCGCGTTGTCCGACGTGTTGTCCGACGACGCGTCCGCGGACGTCTCCGAGCGCGAGGCCACGCTGAGCCGCCTCACCGGCGAGGTCATGGCCGTGATCGACTCTCGCGACGCGAAGAACAAGGAGATCACGACCGCGGTGCGGGCGATGGGCAAGCTCGTCCGCGCCGCCGTCGCCATCGGGTCGCAAGCGGCGAACGACCTCGACCTCATGATGGAGAAACTCGCGAAGCTGATGATGGCGGACGCGTTCGCGCGCGGCGGGAACGACTTCGACAAGAGGTTCGAAGCCACGGAGCGACAGGCGGTGATGCTCGCGACGTACACGGACCTCATATCGCTTCAGCCGGCGGGAACGCCGGTGCAGGAGAGCGCGCTCGACGTCGTCGTGGACGTCGCGCGGTGGGTCTGGGAGCACTACCACGTCTCCGGCGACCGCATGCAGCTGCAGATACACGGCGCGCTGTACGAGCTGTTTAAGGAGCTGCACGCGCGCGGGGGCACGACGCTGCTTTCCGGGGTGTGGTCGCGGCTCGCGAGGCCTTTACTCGCGTTGACGCTTCGCGTCGCGCCGCCGGATGAGATTGACTCGGCGTTTTTAAACGCCGCTCCGGAGCCGATTTGGCCAAAGTACGTCAGTCTGTGGACGCACGTCCTGGGCGGGGACGGTAGCGCGGTCCCGCACGCGCCCGCGCCGGATAATCGGTCCGTCCGAGAGCGTCGCAAGAGCGGCGGCGGCGGGAACGGAGGCAATGCGGGAAAAAAAGAACGACGAAGGACGCGGTCGCTCTCGATCGAGTCCTCCGGGCCGTCGGAAACGTCTCAAGGGATATCCGGCGCGTTAGGCGCGCATCCGAGCACCGAGGAAGCGCACGCCGCGGTCGCGTACGACGCGTTCATCGACGAGGTCTTGCAGTTGTGTAACACTCTCGAGCTTCGCGTGGTCCCCGCGCGCGCGGCGTCGGGGGAGGACGCGGAGGAAGCCGGCGCCGGCGCCGGCGCCGGCGTCGGCGCCGGCGCCGACGCGACGGGGATGCCGCCCGAGGCTCTCGCGCTCGAGCTCGGCGAGGGCGTCGCCGCGGTGAACCCTGGCGACATGCAGACGTTCTTGTGTCTGGTAGACCTCGCCTGCGCGGTGATCGCCGCGGCGCCGGCGGGCGCGATCGCGCGATGGATCGTGCCTCTGACGGATCACTTGTCGTCGCTCGCCGCCGCGCATCCGTTGCTTTCCGGTTTTTATAAAATCGCTCGCGCGGCTCTTTGCGCGGCGAACGACTCTGACGTTTTCGACGGGGACAAGCGGAACGGCGCGACCGAGGCGTGCAAAGTTTTTCTTCGCGAGGTCTTAGCCGGCGCGGGGCGTCAGACAGACGAGCTTCGCGCGGCGGCTCTGCAGCTTCTTCTGTCCGCGCCGGCGAGTTTGTTATCGCCGCGGGAGCTCTCGTCCTCGCTGGTGGACGCGCTTCACCTCGGTTTGCACCACACCCCGTTAGCCGAGAGCGCGCTCGGCGCGTTGGAAGACTGGACTTCGCGGCAGGGCGACGACAAATCCGAAATCGACGCCGTCTTACCGTCGTTAGTGAAGGCTCTTCGGCCGTACGTGGATCGGTCCCCGTCGAGCGCGGAGGGCGGCGTCGGCGGCGTCAGCGGCGGCGACTTCGACGGCGACGTCCCCGGCGTCGACGGCGCCGGCGCGGCGTACAGGGCCGGTCGCGTCGCCGCGAAGCGCGCGCACGCGGCAGATATCGCAGAGGCGGGCACCGAAGGAAGCGGCGAAGGCGTCAGCGCGCGCGTCGTCCGGTTACTCGGCGCCGTCGGCGGCGCCGCGCACGCGCTCGCGGGCGAGCACGCCGCGGGCGGGGAAGCGTCGCTCTGGGACCCGCAGCGGCGCGTGTCCATCGACATCGTCGTCAGCGGTGGCCCGGGGAACCGAACCGTTCGGTTGACGCTGTGGTTGGACGCGATGCTCCCGCGCGCGGCGTCGTTGGCGTTGACGTCCGCGGACCGACCGACGAAAGTCGCCGCCTCGGAATTTTTACACGCGGCGACGTTGCTCATGATCGGTCGCAACGCGCGTCGCGCGGCGCCAAAGGGAGGCGATTACGCGCGAGAACCGACGCCGTTCCACAGGGTGTATAAAAACCTGTTCCCAGTGATCATCGACCTCGCGGTGGACCCCGAGCCGGTGACGCGGCAGCTGTTCTCCGCGCTCGCGTATCAGCTCGTGCGGTGGTTCACGCGTAACCAAGCGAGGGAAGCCGCGGAGACGGTCGCGTTACTCGACGCCGTCACGCGAGGCCTCGCGGGTCCGTCGTCCGCGAGTCAAGGGGACGACAGGGGCGGCGTCGGCGGCGGATTAGCCGCCTCGAGAAGAGAGCTGTGCGCCGCGCTCGCCGCGGAGTGCCTCCGATGGAGCGTGAAACACCTCCCCGCGGAGAGCGGCGGCGGGCAGGACAAGCACGGCGGCGCCGCGGTAAACGTCAAGTCCATCTTACGACGCCTGTACGCGTTTCAGACGCACCCGGAGCCGACGAAGAGGCTCGGCGCGTCCGTCGCGCTGCAGCGTTGTCTCACCGAGCTGAGACAACACCCGGCGTTGATGGAAGCGCACGCGCTCGAAATTCTAGAGGTGACGCTCCGGAGTCTGCGCCTCGCGGAGGGCGACCCGCCGAGGGCGGGCGCGGAGGAAGCCGGCGCGTTGCTCGCGCGCGCGGCGACGCGCGCGTGCGCGCGTCACGCGACGGCGCTGTGTCGGGAACCGCCGAGCGGCGGGACCGCTCGCGGCGGGAGCTTCGGAACGTTACTGCCACTCGTGGAGTGGATATTCACCCACGGCACCGCGCGCGTGGAGACGAGAGCGAGGTTAGAGTCCCAGGCGGCGTTCAGCGCGCTCGTGCAGCGTTTGCCGAATTTTCTGTCGCCGTCCAAGTGGCTCGCGGAGACGCGCGCGGCGTCGCGGGGAGCGTCCGACGGGTGGCCGTTCCGCGTCACCGCGGAACCTCCGACGCCGGCGGCGCTCGCTCGCGTCGCCGAGTCGCCCGACGAGGACGTCGCCGCCGCGACGGCATGGATGCGGTCCACGCGCGCGGTCTTACACTGGGCGCGATGGGCGTTGGAGCGCGACGTCGCGAGCCTCGCGGACGTCGCGATGTCCGGGGACGACGGCGGGGACCTTCGGCACCCTCTGATCGCCGCGGGGTTTTTCCTCGCGAACGGCGTCCCTGCTCTGCTCTCCGAGGAGGATGACGTGGACGACGTCGTCGCGGGCTCGCACGCGGTCCGCGACTGGCGCCGAGCGAGGGTGAAACTCGCGGTGCAGGTCATGGTCCTCGCGCAGCACGTGTTCGAGCGAAAGGAGGAAAATCTCGACGGGTTTTTGAAAGCCATCGGGTGCGTCGTCGCCGATACCGGCGGCTTCGCGCGTCTTCTGTGCCTCGCGGTGTTGTCCCCGGCGTCCTTGGGCGCGGACACGACCGGGGGTAGACTAGACGACGTCAACGAGCTCGCGGGCGCGGCCGCGCGGGTGTTGAAACCGATGGTATCGGGCGGCGGCGCGGCGAACGCCGCCGCCGCCGCCGCGATCGCGGCGGCGAAGGCGTCGATGCACACCCTCCTCTCCTCGCGCGGGGAACGATACGACCTCGGATCCGCGGACCTGTCCACCGCGCGCGGGCTCACGTCAGCGAGGAGACTCTCCGCGGGATATCGCGCGCTCGCGAACGTGAACCTCCTGCGCGAGTTGTTACCGACGGAAGGACCGGCGTCGAGAGGGCAGCTCGCGCGTCGGTTGCTCGTCGCCGCGCGCGGGTTGGGTTCGAACGCGTCCCCGGCGCAGCGCGCGACCGGGAGGAGCCTCCTCATCATCGCCATGCACATCGGCGTCCCCGCGAAGTTTATCATCGCCCTCGTCCTCGGCGACGCGATGAGCGACGGCGCCGGGAGTAGCGAGAGCGTCGTCGACGGCGGCGGCGGCTCACGGCGAAGCGCGAAGGACGCGAGAAGAGCCGAAGCCGCGGGCGAGGCGTTCCTTTGCAACTTCCCGAAAGACATCGCCGGCGCGGTGAAGTGGAACTTCGCGAATTACGTCAGCGCGCTCGTGGACAGGGTCGTCGCGCCGTCTGGAACGCCGGGGAGCGTAGGTAAAGTCGCCGCGCTGAGGCTGCTGTCGTCCGCGTTGGATCCCCCCGCGAAGACGCCGTCGTTTCTCGAGGCGTCCGTCCGCGGCGGCCCGGGCGACGTCTTACGCGCGGCGCTGCCGCACCTACATCGACTCGCTTCGATGGCAGAGCGCGACTCGGACGACGCGTCGCAGATGTCGATCGGCGGCGCCGGCGGCGTCGGCGAGGAGTCGTCGCTCGTCAGGAGGCAGCGCGTCTTCATAGGTTTGGCGAAGCGCGCGCTCGCGCTCGACGCCGTGTGCGTCGCCGCCGGGGGCGGGAAAAAGACGTCGTCCGTGCTTTTCAACGCCGCTTCCGGGGAAGATACGAACACCGCCCCGGGCGTGATTCTCGCGGAAGCGGTAGGTCGAGTGATATGCCCAAAGTCCGCGGTCGATCGTGACGACGTCGTCGTGTTGACGCACGAGGTAGGCCCCGCACAGCGCGAGGCGTTGTCGCTCTTGCCGCTCCTCGTCGACGCCGGCGGCGCGGCGGCATCCGCGGCGGCGTCCGCAGCCGGGCGGCTCGCGAAACGCTCCCGCGACGCCGGCGGCGCGTCCGCGCCTAAAGGCAGCCCCGAGGGCGCCGCACACGCGACCGTGCTCGAATTACTCCTCGACGCGTTCGCGAAAACGCGCTCGCCGCGGCTGTTAGCAGCCGTCGTCGCCGTCGTCGCGGAGGACGACGACGGCGGATCCGACGCCGTCGCGCGCGCGCTCGGGAACGGACCCGCGTCCGCGCGCGGCGGCGACGCGTCCCCAGACGAGGCGCTCATCGACGCGACGTGGACGTTCGCGATGGACGCGACGCGGTCGCCGCCGGAGCGCGTCGTCGCGGGGGTCGCGCTCCTGCCGCTGTTGCTACGCGACGCCCCGCGCGCGTTCGCGGGGGAATTTTTCGCGAGACGCGCGGGGGAAATCATCGCGCGCGTCGATCCCTCGTCCGCGACGAACGCGGACTCCCGCGGCCCGCACGCGTCCGTCGCGTCCGCGCACGTCGCGTACGCGTCGCTCCTCGCGATGTACGAGAAACTCGACAAAGACGCCGTCGCGAGCGGCCCCGGCGCGCGCGTGCCGAAGTTCAACGCCGTCGCGTCGCGGTTCCTCGTCGCGGAAATCGACGGCGTCGGCGTCGTCGCCGCCGCGGAGGCGGAGGCGGGGAAAGATGTACGCGCGTGGCGCGAGCGGAACACCGCGGGGGCGTTGGACGCGATGGACGTGGACGGCGAGATGAGAGGCGCGTTCGATCCGAAACCGGCGCTCGTCGCCAAGGAGAGCGCGACGCGCGTCCGGCAGACGGCGTTCGCGGCGTTTTCCGCGCTACTGATTCGCACGCAGACGAAGGCGAAGTTTTACGAAAAGCTCTTGGAAGGCGGCGCGAAACGATGGAACGCGCTCGTGGACGCGAGCGCGCCCGTGCTTCTGGACGTGGAGACGAAACTCTCGACGACGCGATCGACGCGCCGACGACGCGCCGCGTCCGTCGGCGACGAATCCAGGGACGGCGGGGACGCCGCGGCGCCGTCCTTGCCGTTCACGCTCTCCGCGACGCTCGCCGCGTCCGACGCGACGCTCGCGCCGCCGCCGCCGGCGGCGGCTCCGGCTCCGAGCGCCGGCGGCGACGCGAGCGCGGTCGAAGACGCGTCGACGGCGGACGGCGGTGGCGGCGGCGACGGCGGCGATGAAGACCTCGACGACCTCGAGAGCCACCCGGTGTGTAAATCGATCTTCGCCGCGCTGGAGCACGCGTCGCGAGGCGCCGTGGACGACGTCGGCGGCGTCGCGCGACGCGCGGCGAATCTCGTGACGGACGGCGACGTGACGCCGTTCGCGCGTTTACTCGTCGCGAAGTCGATTCTGAGGCTGCATCGGTCCGAGATCGCGGCCGCGGAGGCTTACGCGGCCGCGAAGGCTGCCGCTGAGAGAGCCGCGGAGGAAGCCGCCGCGGAGGAAGCCGCCGCGGCCGGCAACGAGGAGGATCCCGAGCTCGAAGTTCTCGCGGAAAAGTCCTCGAGCGAGATTGAAAAAGAAAAACTCGAGCTCGCGAAGGCGCAAGGGGACTTCTTCGAGATCGACGTCTCGCAGCGAGCGACGTCGACGAGGAGCGGCGGAGGCGGCGCGGACGCCATCGACGATGACGACGACGGACCCGCGGCCGCGCCACCGAAGACGCTCCTGGAGACGCACGCGGCGGTGCTCCTGCCCGCGTTGATGCGCGGCGTCGTCGACGTCTCCCGACGCGTCGGGTGCGCTTTCCTCCACGCGACGCTGCGCGAGACCGCGGTCGCGACGCTCGAGTGCGCGCGCGCGTCGACGATGACGCAGGAGGACGACGACGCGCTGGTTGAGCTCACGTCGCACGTCGTCTCCTCCTCGCCGTCGCGCGCGCCGTTCGTGTTAACGCAGAACATCGCGCTCGCGGTGAAGCTCGCGAGGCGAACGATGGACGCCGCGCTCGACAAGGCGCGTAAACGCGGAGAGGACGCGCCGACCGCGCTCGACGCCGTCGCCGCGTCCGCGCTCGCGCCGACGCTCTCCGCGATCGTCAAACTCGTCGCCGTAGACGATACGCTCGCGAGATCGGAGGAAGGCCGCGCGATGCGGTCGTGCGGCGTGCAGATGTTCGGCGCGCTCGCGCTCGTCGGGACGTTGGACCTCGGCGGGGAGTTCGTCGCCGTGCGTCACGCGGGCGAGGAGGACAGCCCCGGGTGCGTGCTCCCGGAGTGCGACGCGCGGCGCGTGTGCGTCGGCGTCACGACGTGTTTGATGGAGCCCGGGACGAGCAGCGGGAAACCGCTTCACGCGGCGGCGGCGTCGTTACTCGGCGTCGCGCTGGCGCAAGGCGCGAAGTCGCGCGAGAGAGAGATGGACGTCGACGCGGAGGGCCCCCCCGTGGACGCGGACGCGGACGCGGACGCGGAACCGGAATGGAAGAAGCGGCTCCGCAGGCGGTTGAAGAAACTGTACGATCTCGGGCCTCAAGACGCGTTCGTCGCCGCGTGCGAGCGAATCGCGCGTAAAAACCCGCGATGGCTCCTGGAGAACGACGCGTCGCTCGTCGCGCAGCTCGACGCGTTACTTCCCAGGGTGCACGGCGAGCCGCGGTTCGTCGCGCTCACCGCGTTATCGCACGTCGCTCGATGCGACGCGCGCGCGAGCGTGTCGTTCGCGGAGCGAACGCTTCGGCATCTCCCCGCGCTGCTCGCCGCGAGGGACGCGCAGACGCACGCGCTGACGCTGCGGTCGTTAACCGCGACGCTGCCGGGTCTCGCCGCGGAGGCGGCGCGGTGGCCCAACGGGAAGAAGATCGACGCGAGCGCGTGGAGTGAAGGCGTGAAACGCGTCGAAGACGCGCTCTGGGCGAGCTCGGACGCGTCGGTGAAGGACGCGCACGCGGAGCTGTGCGTCGCCGTCGCCGCCGCGGTGCCGTCGCTGGCGGATCACGCCTCTGTCCGCGCGCCTTTGTCGCGCGCGCTGGGGAGAGACGTCGGAGAGACCGCCGCCGCGGTCGCGTCGCGCGCCGCCGTGCTCGCGCACTTGCACGCGCGATTGCCCGGCGGCGACGCCTCGAGCGGCGGCGCCGGCGGCGCCGCCGCGGGCAATCTCGGGAAACGGCTCTGCGCCGCGCTGCGCGAGCTCCCGACCGCGCCCGAGTCCGCGTCCGCGTCCGCGGCGGCGGCGACCGCGTCGACCTGGCTCGCCGCAGCGTGCGGGGTCGTCCTCGCCGTCCCGAGATCGGGCGACGCCTACCGCGACGCGATGTGCGAGGACGATCTCATGGAGTGCGAATTTCACGACGCGGAAGTAGACACCGCGTGGGAGGGCGCGTCGCTGCCGATGCTGCCTCTGTTCGCGACGCAACTCAACGCGAGTCAGTCCGCGCAGAGCTCGCTCGGCGTCGGAGGCGGCGCGGCGGCGACGTTCGCGAGCCTCGAGCGTCCGTCGCTCGCGTCGTCGACGCGAGTCTCGAGCGCGGCGTCTTTGAAATCGAAACGCCGCGCGCCGGGGATGGTGATGGCGACGCCCGCGCCCGGGATGTTCGGCGACACGTTCTCGACGCAGTTCGGATCGAGCACGCTGTCGACGGATCCCTCTGGTGGTGGCGGCGGCGGCGGCGGCGGCAGCCTCGGCGTCGGCGCGACGCAAGCGGGGCTCCCCTCGTGGCTGCGTCGCAACGCGATGAGCACGCAAGGCGGCGAGACCATCTTCGACGCCGGCGGCGGCGCGATGTTGCACGCGGGGAACCTCCCGCGACGCCGCGTCCTCGGGGTCGCCGCGGAGTCGGCGTCGCGCGGCGCCTCGGCCGCCCGCGGCGGCGGGAAGTCCGTCTCGTGGAACGTGCCCTCGCACGACGACGCCGCGGCGTCGTACCACAGCGCGGCGGAACGCCGTCGACGCGCGGAGCGCGAGCGCGCGAGGCGACGCAAGCACGCCGTGACGCTCGTTCGGAAGTACCGCGCGGGCGAGCTCCCGGACGTGAAGAGCGTGACGCCGGCCGCGTTGCTCGATCCGCTCGCGGCGCTGTCGACGCGCGACGCGTCGACGGCGTCTTCGCTCATCTCCGCGCTCACGAGAGCGGCGTTGACCGCGGACGACGCCGCCGCGGAAGCGTCCGAGCGCGAGCGCGCCGCCGCCGCCGCCGCCGCCGCGGAGGGTGGGAAAAAACGCGCGCGCGCGGCGCCCGCGGCGACCGCGGCGGAAGGACCGCTCCGGAAGGAAATCCGCGCCGCCGTCGCCGCGCTTCTCCCCGAGACGTCTCTCGATCAAACGTTAGCCTCGTGGGCGCTCGACGCCGTGGCATCGGACCCCGGCGCGGGCGTGGACCCGAACGTCGTGCGCGCCGCGGCGTTCAATGGCGGGTGCCTCGCCGCCGGGATCGTCGCCCTGGAAGCGCGCGCGTTGCACGACGCCGCGGTCGCGACCGAGCGCGACGCGGACGACGCCGCGGACGACGACGCGGCGGCGAAGAAGAAAAAGCCGCGCGGCGCGAGCGCGAGCGTCGAACCCGTCCCGGACGCGCTGTGGAGCGCGCTCGCGGGGCTTCACCGCGCGTACGGCGACGACGGCGCGTCGAGGCTGTGCTCGCGCGGCGCGCTCGCGAACCACCCGCGGACGACCGCGGCGCTCGAGGCGCAGCTCGAAAACGACGCGGGGGCGGCGTCGAAAATATACGACGCGCTCCTCGACGACGGTCTCGCGGGCGGCGACTCGGAAGGCGGCGGCGCGCAGAGGCGGATGTGGGAGCGCGAGCAGCTGCGATGTTATCAACGCCTCGGCGAGTGGTCGGAAGTCGCGGACATCGTATGGGAGAGCGAGTGGGAGCGCACGCTCGACGACGCCGCCGCGGGCGTCGGCCTCGCCGGCGCGTGCACCGTCGCCGGGTTGCGACCGAGCGAAGACGTGGACGAGCGCGCGATCGCGGGCGCCGCGGCCGGGGGCGGAAAACTCGGCGCCGCGATCCGCGCGATGTTGCGGCTTGACAAGACGACGGCGCTGAAAAACGTCGTCGGCGACGGCCAAGGGAGAGAGCTCGTCGAGGAAGAGTTCGGCGTCGAAATCGCCGCCGCGCGTCTTCTCGACGGCGCCGAAGACGCGGCGATCGCGCAGATCGCGAGCGCGCGTCGAACCTTCCGCGCGCGTTGGCTCGGGACGCACCCGGCGGCGACGAGCGCGAGGAAGGCGCTCCTGCAGCCGCTGCAAGTCGCGACGGAGCTCGAGGAGGCTGCGGCGGCGGCGAGGCTGGCGCGCGCGCGACGCGTCGGCGCCCTCGGCGGGTCGCGCGGGAGACGCGCCAGCGCCGACGCCCGCGCCGACGCCGACGCCGGCGGCGCGGACGAGCTCGAGCTCCGGTCGCTCGCGCCGCTTCGAGATCTCCTGCGGAGGTGGCGGGATCGATGGCCGAGCGACTCGCTGGACCCCCCCGAAGTTTGGGAACGCGTCGCGGCGATGCGGGAAATCGGCTTGCGCGCGTTCGATCGACTCGCGCCGACGGAAGCGGCGCGCTCGCGCGGCGCGATCGAGCTCTTACAGCGCGACGAGGGCGAGCGTTTGCTGCGCGCGGCGAAAGGGCTGACGCGCGCGGGCGAGCGCAACCTCGCGCTCGAGTACTTACGCCGCGCGAAGGACATCTGCGTGAAGCGCGCGCACGACGAATTGGCGCCCGCGGGCGAGGTGTGGAAGTTTCACAAGACCGTGCACAAGGTCTTCTTAGCCGCCGCGGAGGCGCCCGGGCAATTTTCCGTCGACGGCGTTCGCGAACTCCCCGAGGCTCGGAACGCGGCGCTTCTAAATAAATCCCTGACCACGATCTTGGGGTTCCAGAAAAAAGGCGACTTGGACGTGTACCCCGCGGAAGCGGCGGAGGCGGCGACGATCGCCGGGCGGTTCGCCGCCGCGTTGGCGCCGCTCGCGTCGTATCTCCCCGACGGCGCGTCTTCCTCCGCGGGCGGGGACGCGAACGCGCTCAGCGCGCTCGCGATCGATAACTTCGCGAACGCGGTCGCGCTCGCGACCCAGAGCGACGGCGCGAGAGGCGCGGCGAAGGCGTCGCTGCGTCTCGCGATGCACTGCGACGACGTTTTACGAGCGAAGGAATCGAACGATGATCGCGATGACGGCCGCGACGCGATCGACGCGCGCTTCCGCGGGGACGAGACCGGCGCGCTTCACCCCGGCGGCCTGGAGCCGAGCCTCGTGAGACACGCGCTGCTCGCGCTCGCGGGAGGCGCCGCGCGCGTCCCCAAGGCTCGGCATCTGATCCCTCGCGTCCTCGCGCTCTTGCGCGAAGACGACTGCGACGCCGCCGCGGCGGAGTTCAAACGCCTCGTCCACGACGTCCCGTCGTGGCTGTTCCTCGAGTGGGTCCCGCAGACGTTATCCCTGCTCGACGTCCCCGGTCCCGGCGGCGACGCGATCGTGCCTCTGTTAGAGTCCCTCGCGCGGGAGTACCCGTCCGCGATGCACGCGGACTTTCACCTCAGCCGGGGCTCGTTCGGGGACGTCGGCGCGGCGCGATCCGTCGCGCTCTCGCGCGCGTTGCGCTCGCCCGCGCGGTCGCAATTCGCGCGCGCAGTCGACCTCCTGGACTTCCCGACGCAGCGCCTCGCGTGGTGGCGCGGGCATCTCAAGCTCCTCGCCGCGCAGGGCGCGAGCGACGACGCGATGTTCGCCGCCGCGGACGCGTTGGTGAGCGACGTCGCGGACCCGTCCGAGGCGAACCTCGGGGATTTAAACGCGCGATTCGCGCAGCTCGCGAAAGGCCCGCTGCTACGCGCGATCGGCGCTGTCGGAACCCGCGCCGCGAACGCGACGTCGTGGCTCCCGAGAGCGATCGTCAAAGCGGAGCTGGAGGTGAGCGAGAGGTGGAGGAAAGGCGGTTTCGCGCGCGCGGAGATGCATCCGCGTCAACGCGCCGCGCAATTTTCGCGGTGGTTCGGTTCGTTCGAGCCGCCGCTCGTGACGTCCGTCTCCTCCTCTTCCGCGGTGTCGTCCTCGTCGTCGACGCTGTACCGCCACGGCGTGGAAGTTCCCGGGCAGTACGACGCGCTCGTCGTCCCGCCGTTGCCGAATTCGCACGCGCAGATCGTCGGGTTCGAGCCCGAGGTGGACGTGTTCGCTTCCAAGCAAAGGCCGAAAAAGCTCATCGCGCGCGGCGGCGACGGCCGAGAATACGCGTTCATCGCGAAAGGCTCGGAGGATTTACGACAAGACGACCGGATCCAGCGGCTGTTTCGCGCGATGGACGCGCTCCTCGCGTCCTCCCCCGCCGCGCGAAGCAAAGCGTTGCGCGTTCGAACGTTTCACGTCGCGCCTTTATCGACGCGATGCGGTCTCCTCGAATTCGTCGGCGGCACCGTCCCGTTGTTGCACGCGCTGACGTCGTCGACGAAACGCGCGCAGCTCCACTCGGAGGCGCACCAGGTTTGGATTAAAGAGCGCGCGACGGCGAGAGACGATGGCGAGGGCGAGGACGACGTCGCGGACGCGCGCGGGATGTTGAGACGACGCGAAGGCGGCGGTCGCGGCGTCGTCAAACAAAAGAAAACCGACGGCGGCGTCTCCGCGGATGATTACCTCGCCGCGATGGCTCGAACCCCGGCCCCGGAAGCGGCGCGCGCGCTGGAGTCACTGTCGCGACGCGCCGCGGCGGAGGCGTCCCCCGGCGGAGAGCAGCGCCCGCCGGAGTCGCCGGCGTTGCGAACGACGCTGATGAACGCGGCGGGCTCTCCCGACGCGTTCCTCTCGCTCCGTCGTACGTACGCGTCCTCGCTCGCGGCGACGAGCGTGTGCGGCTGGGTCGCCGGCGTAGGAGACAGGCACCTCCAAAACATCCTCCTCGACCTCACCGACGGTTCGTTGGTGCACATCGACTTCGGGTACGCGTTCGGGACCGCGACGGCGGTGCTCCCTATTCCCGAGCTCGTGCCGTTTCGCGCGACGGGCGCGTTGCTCGGCGGGCTCGCCCCGAACGACGCGAAGACGGCGCTGCGCGGGGACATGACCGCGGCGATGCACGCGCTGCGGCGCGGGTCCGCGCTGCTCCGAGGCGTCATGGACGTGTTTCTTCGCGAGCCGCTCATCGATTGGCAGCGCGAGGCGAGGCAGGTGCGCGTCAAGGCGGGGAAGAGAGTCGTCGGAGACGAAGACGCGTCGGACGACGCCGGCGGTTCGAACGCCGACGCCGGCGTCGTCGCGACCAAGGCGGTCGCCGGCGCGTCCGGGCTCGCCGGGGACGAGGGCGCGCACGTCGAGCTCAAGATCGCGCACGCGTGGGCGAAGCTCGACTTGTGCGACCCCGCCGCGGTGACGTTGGCGCAGTGCGCGGCGAAGCACGAGGGGTCGTCGCACTGGGACGGGATGAGAGAGATGGTGGTGATCGCGGGCGGCGGCGGGACACAGGACGGGAAGGCGTGCGGTAGCGTCGAGGAGCAGGTGGAGCGGCTGCTGCGCCTCGCGACGGACCCGCTCGTGTTGGCGACGTCCTGGAGCGGCTGGCGGCCGTGGTTGTGATGAGCCGACGACGCCGACGACGAAGAAGAGGAAGAACACCGAGGACGACGGAAGTATGTAGGGCTCCTTAGTTAGAAGAATAACGCGCGATACGAAATAGTATAATATGTAACTAGTAGACACACAACAACACCGCTACAACACGTCGCGTAGGGCTAGGGATGGGGTGCGCGCTTCATCATTTCTTCTTATCGCCCCACATTTTGATCGCCCTCCCGATCGACGACTGCGACGGGTCCAACTGAAGTTGCAGCTCCGTCGGCTGGACGTTGAACCGGTCCACGAGCGCCTTGAATCGCGGATCCTCCCGCGCGGCTTTCATCCCCTCGTCCGACATGAGCGCGTTGTAATCCTCGTTCGCTTTGTTAAACCCGTACAGCTCCGCGCTGCAGAACCCAGCCTTGAGCGTCTTCTCCAGCGACGCGATCGCTTTGTCGACGTCGCCGAGCGTGGACCAGCAGGCGGTGAGGTTGTACCACACCGCCTGGAGCTCGCCCATGGAGAGCTCCGCGGGCTTCGCGCGGTCGCGCTTCGTCCCGCTCCCGCCGAGCTTCAGCGCGCCCTCTAACGTCGTCACCGCGGCGGCGTAGTCCCCGGACTCGTACGCCTCGCGCGCGTCCTCGATCGCCGCGGACGCGTCGCTCACCTCGACCCACCGCGGCTCGCCCGTGAGCTCGTCGACGGACGAGCGCCCGACGCGCGCGACGAGGGTTCTCGCGCCGCGGGGGGTGGTCCTGGCGGTGATCGACGGGGCGCGCGGCCGCGTCGCGCGAGGCGCGCGCGGGAGGGCGGTCGTCGCGACTTGGATCATCGCGCGCGCCGTGGGAGTGATTGACGACGTGCGAGTTGGTGCCGGGAGCGCACTGCCGGAGCGCTGCACCTGAGCGCTGCAGGGCTCCGTCTGCCGGGGTTGCCGACCGCGACGTAACGTACCGTGCGACTTCTCGAGACTGATTGCTCTGTGCGAGCGTAGTGTACTACTCCGGTCCACGTGGCGGGGGATCTCCTCGGATCTGCCAAAAGTGCACCGCAAACCTGGCAATTACGAAGGTACCTGGCCGCGCTTTTTCGGCTAAACCCTTGCTCTGGGCGCGCACAGCGAGATGCGCGCGGTGCTGACCTCGGGACCCATCGCGGCCGCGGCCGCGCCGTGGGCGCGACGAAACGCGTCCTCGCCCGAACGGTGCGGCGCCGTCCTCGCGCGCCGTCCCCTCGGCTGCGCTCGACCGCGGCATGCCGCGCGGTCGCGCCCGCTCACAATTATTGCAGGATGGGACGCCGCGAACGCGGGGGACGCGGACGACGAGGAGAACAACCGCCGCGCGTCTCGCGCGACGACGACTGGGCCGTCGACTGGGCCGTCGTCGACGACGGCGACGATGCCGCCGCCGCCCGCGCCGCCGGCGACTCTGCCGAACGCGGACGAGGCGTTCGCGGAGGATGCGTTGCGACGCGCGGTGAGCGCTTGGGCGGAGCTTCACCCCGAGTCCGTCCTCGCGTCCGCGACCGGAGAGACGGAGCGGCAGCTCGCGGACGCGCGCGCGGCCGCGGACGTGGCGTCCAGGGAGCAGGGCATCAGAGCGCACGAGGCGGAGCAGGACGCGATGCGATGGAAGGCGCAGTACGAAGAGAAGGAGCGCGACTTGGTCTTCGCGAAGGAGCAGCTCGAGGTCGCGCGAAGAAACGCGGACGCGGGGCTCCCGACCGGGCAATACCGCGTCGAGGAAGAGCGGAGAGCCGCGGTGTTCGAAGCCGAGGCGCTCTTGCACCGGCTGAGGCAAGGCGAAGCGAGGGCGAACGCGGACGCGGAGGCGGCGGCGAGGGAGATTGACTCCCTGCGCGCGCGTCTGAGGGATTACGAAAACGGCGGCGGCGTCGGCGGCGACCTCGCCGCCGGGAACAACCGCGTCGCCGCGCTGCAAGCGGAGATCGACATGAAGGCCGGAGAGATTCTTCACATGCAAACGCAAGTCAAGCACGACACCGCGCGGTTGAAGCTCGAGCTCGACGCGGCGAAACGCGCGATTCACGAGCGCGACGTCGCGTTGACGCAATTCTCGACGGAGTACGACAAAGCCACCGCGGATGCCTATCGATTCGCCGCGGACCTCTCGTCGACGTCGCACTCGTTAGACGAAGCGAGAGGGGTGATCGTCGAGCGAGACCGGATCATCCAGGAGACCAACGACGAGCTCGGGACGAGGACGCACGACCTCGAAGAGCGCACGAGGGAGCGCGACGAAGCGCGGCACAACACGTGGGAACGCGAGCAAGACATCGAAAACCTCACCAAGGAGCGAGACGAAGCGCGGCATCACCTGTGGGAGCGCGAGCAAGAGCTCGACCGCACGAGACACGACCTCGAGCACGAACGCCACGTCATCGGACAGCGGGACAACGAGCTCAAGGAGAAGCACGAGGAGCTCGTGAGGACGTACGGCGAGCGCGACGAGGCGAACGATAAAGTTCGCGACCGCGACGGATTGCTCGAACAGCGACAGCGCGAGATCGACGGCAAGAACCACGAGCTCGAGGAGCGACGGATCGAGCTCGAGCGCGCGCACGAGCACCACGATCACGTCTCCAGGGACCTCGAGGCGCGCATCGCGGACCTCGAGGCTCGCATCAACGACGCGGAGGCGCAGCGCGACGCCCTCGGCGTGGAGCTCGCGGGCGTCGTGGCGGAGTTGGAGACGAAGACGCTCGTCGCCGACGTCGAGCAGCATCGCGGGCTCGAGCTCGAGACTCGGCTCGTGGAGGCGTCCGCGAACCTGACGAGTCTGGACGCCGCGCGCGTCGCCGCCGCGACGGCCGCGAGCGAGGCGGCGGAGCGTTTACGGCTCGCCACGGAGGCGTTGCGGCAGAGCAAAGAAGCCGCCGCCGCCGCGGTTGACGCGGCGTCGAAAGAGGCGGAGCTCCGGGAAGCGATCTCGCGGGCGGAGGAAGACGTCGCCGCGCAGGCTGCCGCGGCGTGGAACGCGCTCGACGGACCGGGAGACCAGGCGCGCGCGGAGATCGAGCGGCTCGAGGGCGTCGTTCGGACGTTGGAAGGCGAGACGAACGACCTTCGCGAGCGAATGAGGGTGGGGTACGAGACGTCGCAGCAAGAGCTCGCCGACGTGAAGGCGCAGGCGAACGCCGCCGCGGAGGAGGGCCGCGCGCGGATCCGCGCGCTCGAGCAGAGCATGCATAACTGCGATCCTATCCCGGAACATCTGCGCGTCGGCGGCGGCGGCGGCGGCGGCGGCGGCGGCGATTCGCAGCGCGAGATCGAAGAGTTGCGCGAGCGGTTGCGCGTCGGATACGAAGCCGCGCAGAGAGAGATTCAAGACGTGAAGGCGCAGGCGAACGCCGCCGCGGAGGAGGGACGCGGGCGCATCCGCGCGCTCGAGGAGCAGCTGGCACGAGGCGGCGGCGGCGACGGCGGTGAGGACGCGCGGCGCGAGATTGAGGAAGTGCGCGCCGCGGCGGCGAGGGCGAAAGAGGAGGGCACGGCGAAGATTCGCGGGTTGGAGCGGGAACTCGAAGAATGCCGACGCGGCGCCGCCGACAACGCGCAGCCGGTCGCTTCCGACGGGCTCAAGCGACCGACGGACTTCACCGGGGCGATCAAAGTGAAGAAGAGCTACGACTGGTAGAGAGAGATGTACATAACCTGTTGTGCATAACAAACGACAGTGAAATTATCATAACTCACGTCCCCGGCTAATTTAGACCGTCGTTTTCGAGTTAAATTCCGACGCTTCGCGAGCAACCCTAAACCCCAAAAAAGCGCTGATGATGACGAGGATTTCCGGATTTCGATTCAAAGCTTTAAACCCTCGGTCGGGGCGATTTCGAACCGTCGTCGTCGCACACCACTCGAGCGCCGCGGGCGGAGCCATCGGCGCTCCAGGAGGCGAACACGCGCACGAGAGGCGCGAGTCGCGATCGCGGCGACGTCGCGCGATACCGGTTCTTCTCTCGCGCGCGAAGCGGGCGCGCACTAGGACGGTCGTCCGTCCACAGCCGCGCGGTGAGAAACATCCGTCCATCGTCTTTCGGAGCCGCATCTTTTTGTGAGCTAACATCGCCATGACGTCGAGCTTCGGAGGCGCGGTCGCGGCGATATCGCGCTGGGTCTGGACCCCCGGAGAACGTCGTCGACGGTCGCTCGCGACGACGACGTCCTCGAACGACGCGCTCGCGTCCTCGGCCGCGTTCGGGACGTCGTCGCCCGCGCTCCCCCGCGCGCGAGAATTGTACGCGACCGCGGCGTGGGCGCCGTCGCGACGGCGTCGCCGCGTCGTCCTCCGCGCGCAGCGTCCAGACGACTCCGCGTGCCGCGAAGAGCTCGAGGCGGTGAAACGCGCGGCGACGCTCGCCGCGGAGGAGGGCCGAGGACGGATACGAAAGCTCGAGGAGGACGCCGAGCGATGGCGCGCGTCCGCGCAGGCGAGAGACCGAGATTTAGCCTTCGCGAAGACGCAACTCGAGCAAGCGCGAAGAGACGCGGACGCGGGGCTCCCGAACGGCTTCAAGCTCGAGAAAGAGCGCCGAGACGCCGTCCGCGCCGCGGAGGACGCGCTGCATCGCTTGCGTCGCGGCGAGGACGACGCGAACGCGGCGGCGGCGGCGATGCGTCGCGAGCTCGAAGACGCGCGAAATCGCGCGGCGCGCGCCGCCGCCGACCGCGACGCCACCCTCCGCGAGCGCGACGAAGCGCGCGCGGTCGCGCGCGCGCGCGACGACGAGCTCGAGCGCGCGAGGGACGCGGTCGCCGAGCGCACGCGCGCGCTGGAGGTGGCGATCAAAGAGCGAGACGACGCGCGCGGGACGGTGAGGGACCGCGACGAGGAGCTCCGCCGCGCGCGACGTCGCCTCGCGGAACACGACGACGAGGTCGCGCGGCTCGTCGCGCAGCGGGACGAGGCGAGAGGGATGGTCCTCGCGCGCGACGGCACGATCGCGGCGGTGCTCGCGGAGAGAGACGAAGCGCGCGAGCTCGTGCGCGCGCGCGACCGCGAGCTCGACGTCGCGAGACGCCAACTCGCGGAGCTCGACGCCGCGTGCGCGCTGTTGACTCGCCAGCGCGACGACGCGCGTCGCGTCGTGAGCGAGCGCGACGTGAAACTCGCGGACGCGCTCGACGCGCTGAGACAGCGCGAGGCGGTCATCGCGGACGCGCGCAGAGAACGCGACGAGGCGCGCGCGCTCGTGCTGCGCGAGTTTGACAAGATGCAAGAGCTGCAGCACTCCGTCGGGCACGCGATCCAACGCGTCCTCGTCGCGGAGCGCAACCACGAGAACACGCTGCGCGAACGCGACGAGGCGCGCGCCATCGCGAGCGAGCGCGAGCGCGAGGCGCGCGCGCTCCTGGAGCAGCGCGACGCCATGAACGCGGCGGCGAAGGCGCGAGACGCGGCGTTGATCGACGCGCGAGACGCGGCGGACGATGCGCGGCGACGCGTGCAAGCCGCGGAGCTCCAGCTCAAGAACGCCGTCGCGGACCGCGACAGCGCGCGAGGGATGGTCGTCGAGCGCGACGCGCGGCTGCGAGAGCTCGCGAAGGAGCGCGACGAGGCGCGGGGGATGGTCTCGAGGCGCGACGACGAGCTGAAGCGCGCGCGCGTCGCGGCGGACGCCGCGAAGGAAAAGCTCGGCACGTTCGACGACGCGATGAAGAGGACCCTCGGCGAACGCGATTACGCGCGGAACGTCGCGGACGAGCGCCAGGCGTCGCTCGAGAAGACGGTCGCGGAGAGGGACGCCGCGCGAGACGCGGTGAAGGACCGCGACGCGAAGCTCCTCAAGGTTGTCAAAGAGCGCGACGAAGCGCGGAACGTCGCGCACGAGCGCGACCGCGCGCTCGAGGACGCGCGGTGCGCCGCGAGAGACGCGCTGCGCGACGCGGCCGAGGTGCGTTCTGTTCTGTACACGTTTTCGCCCACCCCGTCGGGTCAGGTATCATAGTTTCAACATTCGTAGATTCGATCGCGTACCCTTTCAACTGACCGATGAACTTTTTTTTGCACCCTGGAAACACCCGCAGCACGACGCCAAGCTCGAGCGCGCGTTGAAAGAGCGCGACTACGCGCGAAACGTCGCGGACGAGCGGGAAGTCAAGGTGAAGGCGTTAATCGCCAAGCGCGACACCGCGCGCGGGATGGTCTCGGAGCGCGACGAGAAAATTCGCGCGCACGCGGACGCCATCGAAGATTTGAAACGCCGCGCGAACGCGAAGATGGGGGAGTTCGACGCGAACCTTCAGGTGGCCGTCAAGGAGCGCGACGAGGCGCGGTCGATCGTCGTCGCGCGCGATGAGGAGATGGCCCGGACGCTCCGCGAACGCGACGACGCGCGTCAGATTGTTTTACAACGCGACGGAGAGCTCCAAGCCGCGCGCGAGAGGCTCGAGCGCGTGTCGAAACGCGTGGAGGACCAAGACGCGGCGGTGGCGAAAGTCGTCGCCGAGCGCGACGAGGCGCGCGCGATCGTGCTCGAGCGCGACCGGCAGCTCGCGGACGTGACGCGGAACATGTCGAAATTTCAAAACGACGCCGCGAAAGTCGACGCGCTCTTGCGCGAACGCGACGAAGCGCGCGCGATGGTCCTCGAACGCGACGCGGTCGTCGCTCGCGTGACGAAGGAGAGAGACGAAGCGCGGGGGATGGTCAAGGAGCGCGACGTGGAGCTCCACGACGCGCGCGTCGCGGTGGAGTCCGCCGCGAAGCGCGTCGAGAACGCGATCCAAAAGGTTACGGAGCACGACACTCAGCTCTTCGCCGTCGTCGAAGAGCGCGACTACGCGCGAAACGTCGCGGACGAGCGGGAAGTCAAGGTGAAGGCGTTAATCGCCGAGCGCGACACCGCGCGCGGGATGGTCTCGGAGCGCGACGAGAAGATTCGCGCGCACGCGGACGCCATCGAAGATTTGAAACGCCGCGCGAACGCGAAGATGGGGGAGTTCGACGCGAACCTCCAGGTGGCCGTCAAGGAGCGCGACGAGGCGCGGTCGATCGTCGTCGCGCGCGACGAGCAACTGGCGACGGCGATCAGAGAACGCGACGACGCGAGGAACCTCGTCCTCGCGCGCGACGACGCGCTCCAGGCGGCGAAAGCCTCCGCTGAGGACGCGACGCGCAGGCTGAGCGAGCGCGACGCCGCGGCGGACGCGCTGTTGAAGGAACGCGACTACGCGAGAAACGTCGCGGACGAGCGCCAGGCGTCGCTCGAGAAGACGATCGCGGAGAGGGACGACGCGCGACGCGTCGTGCTCGCGCGCGACGAAGAGCTCCGACGCGCGACGGTCGCGGTCGAGGACGCGCGACGCGAAGCCGACGCCGCGACCGGCGCCGCCGATCAGCTCACCCGCGAACGCGACTACGCGCGGAACGTCGCGGACGAGCGCCAGGCGCGGCTCGAGACCGCGGTCAAGGAACGCGACTACGCGCGGAACGTCGCGGACGAGCGCCAGGCGTCGCTCGCGAAGACGATCGCGGAGAGGGACGACGCGCGCGCGTTGGTGCACGAGAGGGATAAGCAGCTGGAGGAGAAGCTCTCCCGCGCGCGCGAATCCGTCGCGAGCGCGGCGACGAATGAAAAGACGAAGAAGAAGCTCGACGCGCTTCTGCGCGAGCGCGACGAGGCGCGCGCGACCGTGGACGAGCAAGACGAGAAGCTCGAGCGACTTCTCCTCGAGCGCGACGAAGCGCGGCACATCGTGCACGAGCGCGACGCGGAGCTCGAGGCCGCGAGGCTGACGATGAAGAAAGTCGCGCGGGGCGACGAGAGCGCGGCGATTGAGGACTTGAAACGCCGCGCGAATAAACGCATGGCGGAGATCGAGGCGAACGTCGTCGCCGCGGAGAAGCAGCGCGACGAAGCGAGGGACATCGTCCTCGCGCGCGACGAGCAGCTCAGGAAGATCACCGCGGAGAGGGACGAAGCTCGCGCGTTGGTGCACGAGCGCGATGAGCAGCTCGAGGAGAAAATCGCGAGCGCGCGCGGGCAGCTCGCGAGCGTCGCCGCGGAGGACGGCGCGAAGAAGTCGCAGCTCAAGAAGACGACCGAGGAGCGCGATAAAGCGCGCGGGATGGTCAAAGAGAAGGAGCAGAAGCTCCAAGACGCGGTCGCGAGCGCGCGCGGGTCGGTAGCCAGCGCGGCGACGGACGAGAAGACGAAGAAGAAGCTCGAGACGCTCAAGCGAGAGCGCGACGAGGCGCGCGCGATCGTCGACGAACAAGACGTAAAGCTCGAGACCCTCGCGAAAGAACTCGAAGAGGCGCGGAACCTGCACCCGGACGCGCACGAGGCGATGGAAGATTTGAAACGTCGCGCGAACGCGCGCATGGCTGAGATCGAGTCTAAAGCCCAAGTCGCGATCAAAGAGCGCGACGAAGCGCGCGCGCTGGTGCTCGAGCGCGATAAGCAGCTTCAGGACCAAATCGCGAGCGCGCGCGGGTCGGTAGCCAGCGCGGCGACGGACGAGAAGACGAAGAAGAAGCTCGAGACGCTGAAACGAGAGCGCGACGAGGCGCGTGCGATCGTGGACGAACAAGACGGCAAGCTCGAGACCCTCGCGAAAGAGCGCGATGAAGCGCGTAACCTGCACCCGGACGCGCACGAGGCGATTGAGGACTTGAAACGTCGCGCCAACAACCGCATGGCGGAGCTCGAGGCGAAAATTCAAGCCGCGATCAAAGAGCGCGACGAAGCGCGCACGCTGGTGCTCCAGAGGGATAAGCAGCTCGAGGAGAAAATCGCGAGCGCGCGCCAGACGTTTGCGAGGTGGGATCCTCTAGAGTCGACCTGCA
>JGI24914J38485_100583_pt1 | contig 27920 bp, 16 predicted proteins | sample LinPfosmplate2_FD_38485 | JGI IMG/M metagenome (IMG submission 38485) | reverse complement strand
CCCCCCGCCCCGCCGACCCCACCACCGCCCCCGCCAGCCTCCCTCCACCCACGCACTCGCGCCAACCGGTCCGTGAACACACTCTCCCGCACGGCCACACACGCCACGAGGTCGCGTTCAGGTATGATGAGAGGCGGATCGATCAGTGGAAGAAAACCCATCGAAAACGTCATCCTGGCACCCACCCCCCACGTATATATACAAGACAGAGTATAGACGAGAGACTAGAGAGAGACGAGAATACCGCTTAGGTACGGCGTGGGCACGCGTCGAAGACCATCGAAGTAGTGAAGTTTGTTTCTGAGTTTCTCGCGAGGTCTTCCTGGTACTGTTTTTGTTCATTCAGACCAGACAGGGCCTGGTATTCATCGCACAGTGTGTCCTTCGGTGTGCCATACAGGCGAGCGGTGACAGGCGAGCGGCGAGAGGCAGTTGTTGCGCCGGATCGATCGAGTCGTTGGATCCGATGGCAACGCAGCGAAGGGCCGGTGGGGGTGGACAGGGTGGACAGGGTGGACAGGGTCAGTGGCAGCAGACGGGTGGGAGCGTGGGTGGGGGTGGGGGTGGGGGTGGGGGTGGGCGTGAGGCAGGAGGAGGAACAGGAGGAACAGGAGGAACAGGAGGAGGGGTGCAGCAGCAGCGGAGTTCTTCGTTCTTGCCGCAGCAACCCATGCGGCAACAGGTGCCACAGCAGCCACGTGTGCAGGCTCGACAGCAGCCACCAACACAGCAGCAGCCGACACAGCAGCCGACACAGCAGCAGCCAACACCACAGCAGCCACCACCACAGCAGCCACCACCACAGCAGCAGCAGCCCGAATGGTTTGAGACAACGAGTTATGCGAGCGGCGGCTATGGGGGACACGGACAGCAGCAACAGGGGTACGATGCGTATGGACAGCACCAAGCACAGCACCAAGCACAGCACCAAGCACAGCACCAAGCACAGCACCAAGGGCAGTATCAAGGGCAGTATCAAGGGCAGTATCAAGGGCAGCACCAGCACCAAGGGCTGCAGCAGCACCAAGGGCAGCACCAGGCACAGCCGCAGCAGGCCCGGGGGTACGAGTACGACTATGGGGGACAGCAGGCCGTGTACCAGCCGTCTGCGCATAAGGCGTCGTCGGACTATGGGGCGAAGAATAGTCCGGACGATGACGACGATATGCCGCTGCTGGAGGAGTTGGGTATCGACCTGCCGGCCATCTTGCATCGCATCAAGGCCATTCTGACGTTCCGGTATTCAAACGCCGATGCGTCGAGTCTCGATTTGGGCGGGCCCATCATCTTCCTGGCGCTGTTTGCGTCGTGCCATTTGCTCGTGGGGAAGCTGCACTTCGGGTACATTCTCGGGTGGACGGTGGTCGGGTCGATTTTGTTGTGGTTCATCCTGAGTCAGATGGCGGCGAGTGGGGACCAGCAGCAGTTTGCAGACGACGGGGACGGGAACCGGAACGACCTGGATCTGTACAGCTGCTGCAGTATCGTCGGGTATTCTTTGTTGCCCTTGGTGGTGCACGCCGGGCTGAGTCTGCTGTTCCCGCGGCGGAGTGCGATGACGTATGCGGTGGCCGTGGTGGCGGTGGCATGGGCCACGGCGGCGGCGACGCAACTGTTCGTGATGCGGGGCAAGGAGGGCTTACGGGGGAAGCAGGCGGTGGTCGCGTATCCGTGCTTCCTGCAGTACATGGCATTTGCGCTGCTGACGCTCTATTGACGTGATTGATTGATCAATCAATGATTGCAATCAAATTGATTAAAGGATCAGTAGTCATGACAGACATGATCAGTCTGTCGGACTATGGTTTGGCGGGTCCTTGCGCTGGTGATGGAACTTGGCGGGCGAAAAGAGTTTTGCCACCTGGCGAACGAACGAAGCGCGTAGCGCGAGTGAGAGAGAGCTGAGGCGTGCGGCCGCACGTCGGTCGAGATCAACGCACCGTGTTCTGGTGCACCTGAAACTTCTCCCGTCGCTCGTCCAGCTTGGTCTGAACGGTGTCCTTGATCTTGTGTAGGGTGTCTTCAAACTCCTTGGAGACGGCCGCCTTCTGCTTGGCGAGGATCTCGTCCACCTTGCCGTCTTGCGTCTGGGCCACCGTGTCGTCCTTGAGCTGGAGCTGGTCGAGGTTCTCGTCGGCGAGGAGGGTCATCAGCATGCACGTCTGTCTGAGCACGGTCGGGTTGATGACGTCGGTCAGGCACATGGATTGGATGGTGTTGATCTGCTCCCGGGTCAGGGAAAGCTTCGGAGAGGACGGGGGGAGCGTGGCGGCCTGAGGTGGTAGCACGTGCGGGTGGACCGGCGGGTGGACTGCCGGGTGGACTGCCGGGTGGACCGGCGGGTGGACCGGCGGGTGGACTGCCGGGTGCGACATTGTCGGACGCGGCATCGACATCGACATGAGCTGGGCCATCTGGGGATGGACGGTGGCCCGCTCCGCGAAGACATGTGGCGGGTACGTCGGCTGACTCCCCATCATGTCGATCGCCGGAAGGTGCACCTCGCTCCCCTTCCTCCCGCCCATTCTCGCCACCGTCGCCGACTTGTCCGGCGACCCGCCCATGCTCTGACTCGGTATGGCTTGCTGGTTCGGAATTCCCTGACTCCCCTGCTTCTGGTGGTGGTGCTGTTGATTCTTGCAACCCTGACACCCACAGCTCTCCGTGCAGAGCACGCCCGCCTGAAAGCATTCGCAGTACTTCTTCAGGCAACCGCTCCGCTTGCAGTTGCACCCCTTGTTGTGCTTCACGTCCAGCACCTTGGGCCTAAACGCAAGGGGATTCCGCTCGAGCACCCCCGCCACAGCCTCCTGCCGCACGCCCTCGTTCGCCTGGTTATTGTGGCAATCTCGGCAGTTGCACCCGACGCAGTACCGCCCAGACGCAAAGCACTCACAGTACAGCTTCAGGCACTTGGAATTCTTGCAGTTGCACTTCCGCTCTTGCTGGCTCTGCGACGGCTGCGACGGCTTCGACGGCTGCGACGGCTGCGACGGCTGCGACGGCTGCGACGGCTGCGACGGCTGCGACGGCTGCGACGGCTGCGATGGGTACTGGTGAAACATGGCAGCGTCAAGACAGTGCGAAGACAGAAGGTCGTTGTCGACAGACGGCGGCATCATCGGATGGCCATGCATGTCGTACAAGGGCAACCCCGCAAAATCTGCCCCGCCGCTGACCCCGCTGCTGATCCCGCTCGCCCGTGGTCTCGGCGGGACGGTCGCAAATGGCCGGACAAGCGATGCCAACAGGTCGGCCCGCGGGTCCTGGACCTGTTGGCTCGTGCTTGCTTTTCGTCGAGGCGCCCCGACCGGATAGACCTCTTCATCAAACCGCTTTGCTGGTTTCCGCTTCCGCTTCGAGTCTTGTTGGGGGCTCATGGGCGTTTGAATTTTCGAATCTCGCGGATTTGAAACGCCCTGATGCGGCCCGTGGAGTTTACCGAACTCGGCTGTCGCTCGTCGTCGTTATTGAGCTCGATTTATAGGGTATGAATCCGTCGACAGAGTGTGTGAAAAGGTCAGGTCAGGAGCCATTTTAGTGCCCCGGGCGGGGCCGATGGTCGAGGAGAGGAGGAGGAGAGGACGCCTCTATATATAGGCCACGCCTCAGGCTCACTCACGTCGTCGGCTCGAACAACACACAGGTGCTGTTGCCGAGGAGGGGCAGAGATCGGCGCGCCCAGGGGCTTGGCCACCGCGCCACCCCCGGCAACGAACGACGACGACGACGACGACGACGATGACGACCTCTTGAACGCCCCTCTCGCTCGCGAGCGGCTCACCATCACCTCTCCTTCTCCCTGGCGCTCACCCCAGATGCTCTCTCGCTCTCGGCTCTGGCTCGAGTGCGCCACGGCCAAGAAGCATTCCAGGGTCGGCGGCAGGTCTCCGTCGAGGCGCATCGCTCGAGCGACGGTTCGACCAGAACGATTCGATTTCTTTCTTGTCACCCACCCCGACCGGACGTCTGATCACACTCGCATCAAAGACCGAAGGACACGCCGAACAGCGCTCGTATATCACGTATCGTGTTGGATTGTCCATCTTGTTCATCTTCGAGAAGTTTGAAACGTTTCCAGACCCCCACGATGTCGTCTGTGCGAACGTTGAATCCCAACGCCGAGGTGATGGGCAGCCAGGTACGCTCACTGTACTGTACAGTGACAACCCGGGTACAGTGACAGCCGGGGTTGTGGTCGCGCCGGCCTGAGACTGATCGATCTCCGCTCTCTCTCTCACGTTCTCTCGCTCGCTCACATACCACTACCATCACCACCACAGGCCGCCCTCTTCATGAACATCAATGCCGCCAAGGGGCTATTTGACGTCATGAAGACCAACCTGGGTCCCAACGGGACGATCAAGATGCTCGTCTCCGGTGCGGGAGACATCAAGCTGACGAAGGACGGCAACGTGCTCCTGCGTGAGATGCAGATTCAGAATCCGACGGCGGTGATGATTGCGCGGGCGGCAGTGGCGCAGGACGATATTACGGGGGACGGGACGACGACGACGGTGCTTCTGATCGGGGAGTTGCTGAAGCAGGCAGAGCGGTACCTCTCCGAGGGGGTGCACCCGCGGGTGATCTCCGAAGGGTACGAGGTGGCGAAGAAGGCGGCGATCGAGTTTTTGACGACGTATAAGGAGGATTTGGACGTTGCGACGCCGGATAGGGAGACGTTGCGGTGCGTGGCGAGGACGTCGTTGCGGACAAAGCTTCGGGAGGGGTTGGCCGACCAACTTACGGACGCGGTGGTGGACGCGGTGCTGACGATTCGGAAGGAGGGCGAGCCGATCGATTTGCACATGGTTGAGATTATGACGATGCGTCACAAGCTGAGCAGTGATACCAAGCTGATCAGGGGGTTGGTGTTGGACCACGGGGCGAGGCACCCGGACATGCCCAAGCATATGGAGGACGTGTACGTGCTCAACTGCAATATCAGCCTGGAGTACGAGAAGTCGGAGGTCAACTCCGGGTTCTTCTACTCGAGCGCGGCGCAGCGGGAGAAGCTGGTCGCCGCGGAGCGGGCCGTGACGGACGAAAAGGTGCAGAAGATTATCGAGCTGAAGCGGCGGGTCTGTGCGGACGGTGGCTCGTTCGTTGTCGTCAACCAGAAGGGGATCGACCTGCAGTCGCTGGATCTGCTGGCCAAGGAGGGCATCTTGGGGCTGCGGCGGGCAAAGAAGCGCAACATGGAGCGGCTGCAGCTGGCGTGCGGGGGCCTGACGATTAACTCGGTGGAGGAGCTGGAAGAGGGAGTGCTGGGTCGGGCGGGTAAAGTGTACGAGCACGTGCTCGGGGAGGAGAAGTTCACGTTCGTGGAGGACGTGGCAAACCCGACGTCGTGCACGATTCTGATCAAGGGTCCAAACAATCACACGATCGCGCAGCTGAAGGACGCGGTTCGTGACGGACTGCGGGCCGTGAAGAATGCGATGGACGACGGGGCGCTCGTGCCGGGGGCGGGGGCGTTCGAGGTGGCGTGCGCGGCGCATCTGCGGGAGCACACGAAGAAGGAGGTGGTGGGCAAGGCCAAGATCGGGATCGAGGCGTTTGCAGAGGCGTTGATGGGAGTTCCCAAGATTCTGGCCGAGAACTCTGGCTACGACGCGCAGGAGACGGTGATTGCGCTGGCAGAGGAGCAGGCAAACGGGGTGTGCGTCGGGTTTGATATCTCGTCGGGGCTGCCGATCGACCCGCACCTGAGCGGCGTCTACGACAACTACATCGTCAAGCGCCAGGTGCTCCAGAGCGCGCCGGTGATCGCCAGCCAGCTGTTGCTCGTGGACGAGGTGCTCCGGGCCGGCATGAACATGCGGAGGTGAGGGACTAGATATATCACGAAATGTTACGAGAAATGCAGCATCCTCGTCGCCACAGAAATCAACCAGAGCCCTCGAGGTAACGGTGGTAGCCGCCGAAAATCATCTGGAAGAGGAGGACGTTGACGCTCGGCAGGACGTGCGTATTGTCTCGATAGCACCAGTCCATGCACCCCTCGGCTATCCGGTACATGTCGATCGGCACGACAGGCCCGTTGGGCATGAACAGTCCGGCGTTGCGCAGGGCGTCGTTGAACTTGCGCAGCGAGTAGAAGAACTCCGTCTCGGGATTGGCGGGATCGTACGCTTCCTTGAAGGGCGGCGAGATCATCCACACGATCGGAGACGACGGATACTTCTCGTGGAACCTGGTCACCGAGTCAATCAGTGCAGGAAGTTCGTCCATGAACGCGCCGTAGTCGCGGGCCCACTTGGCCTGGTGCGCAGACGCGTCGCACACCACGAGGTGGGGCGCGTCGCCGTCCCCGTCGCCGTCGCCCGTGCCGCCGTCGCGATCGACAAACTCGTTGATCGCGGCCGCGGTACTCCGCAGCTCTGCCCGCCAGTAGAATTCGAGCCGGGTGTCGGTCACCTTCACGGTCTTGGCAAAGTCGATGTGCTCCTTCTTGTCGCTCGCTGGCGCCTCTGTGATCCTCTCGTCCGCGAGGAACTCGGCCAAGAAGTTGTATAGTTTGCGCAGGTGACTGTCCCCCACAAATGCAACTTTCTTGCCCCTGAGCGCCGCCGCCACGTCGGCCTGCACGAGGCTCGACGCCAGGCAGTCGGCAGGGGCGCCCGACGACCACCGCCTCGGGAACCCGGTCGAGTTGTCGCAGTGCTGCAGCACGCCGGGCGCCGTCTTTGGGCACCCGTCTATCGACAGTTCCCAGTGGCCCACGCTCAACGAATTCAGACACGTGTCGTCAAAGGTGCTTCTCGTCGCCGACGCCCCGACGACCGGCTCCTCGCCAAAGTCGGTCCACGAGGCCCTCGACAGGCTATAAATGAGGACGAATGTGATTGCAAACGCACCCAAGACGGAGATCATGGCGTTCTTGCCGCTCGCCGACCCCCCGTTGGCACTGAAGGTGGGCCGAGGCCTGCCGTCCATCTTCGGACGAACGAATTGGGTGTTCTTCCGATCGTCCTCTCTATCTCCGTGCCTTCGTCCGCCGCCACGCCGGCTTTCCGCGTCGGCTTCGTTGTCGTCCCCGTCGAGCCGTCGAGCCGTCGAGCCGTGGGTCCTTCGCGCTCGCTCGCTTCCCGCACGTCGCTGCGCTCGAGGCGATTGAAACGGTTGAAACCTTCAGCTGAATATTTATCTCCACCACGGACGATAGGTGCATGTGAATGAGCCAAACCGTACGTCCAGGTGTCCCGTGAGATGGTCAATCTCGGCATTCTGACGGTCGACGCGTCGGCATCGAGCGACGACGACGAGTACGACGCGACCGAATTCACGCATCGGTCCTCCACCTCTGGCCGCTCGCCGTTCTTCCTCCACACAAAGTACGTCTGGGATCGGCCAGAGTCGGACGATGAGGACGAGGACTGCTCGACGAGCATGGGCGCCACGCAGCGGCGGTTTCTGGACTCTCTCCGGGACAGCGTCGACGTCAGCGCCGGTGCCGGTGGCAACCCGGGCAGCAGCAACATCCACGGCAACATTCACGGCAACATTCACGGCAACAACGCCAGAAGCCCCGGGACGCCGAGCAAAGAGTACGCCGAGTTTCTGAAGAAAGACGCGCTTGCGAGACAACAGCTCGAGGAAGAGCAGCGCCGGATGCTCTCGGCGCTCGAGGAGCGGCACCGGGAGCTCTACGCCAAGGACCGGGAGGCCGTCAAGCTGGTCGTGACGCGGTTCCAGGAAGAGTTGGCCGAAAAGGAGAGGCTGCAGCAACAGAAGCGGGAGCAGGAGAAGCGGAAAGAGGAAGAGCGCGAGGCCCAGGAACGTGCGAGACAGGCCGAGGCGCTCAAGGCCCGGGAAGCCCAGCAGGCGGCGCTGGAGGGCGAAAAGGCGCTGTATCGGCTGGTGCATATGGCGTCGTCGGAGGCCGTCGAGCACCAGAAGGCATTGGCGGCGCTCCTCGCGCAGTACAACAACGAACTGACGGCGTTCTGCGAGGACACGTCTTCCGAGACAAAGGGCGTCAAGCGGTCCATCAAGAAGTTCATCACGCTCAGTGTGCAGCAGATATCGGCAACGCAAGAGCAGGTGAAGCGCAAGTCGGCGTCGATCCTCGAGTTTTTGGCGCAGCAGCACGGGCTCCATCAGAAGTTTGCGCTCGTGACGCTCGCGTCCAAGATGGTCAGCCAGTGCGACGCGCAGATCTCGCGGCTGCCAAGCTTCGCGTTTCCTCTGGGTGAAGTGGCCGTGTCGATCGGCCGCGCCTTCCCTGACTTTACCAAACTATTGTTGGCCATGTTGCAGAACGAGTGCCCGCTGTGCGTGCCGATGGTCGTCGTGCCCGGGCCCAAGGCGGGAAAGGACCTCAAGTACTACGAGGCGCTCCAGTTCAAAGTCACCGACGGCAAGGTGGAGAACGAGGAAGAGTACGTGAGTCGACTACAGGGCTTCGTGCGGCTGTATGCCGCCGTGCTCCAGGTCGACAGGGACCCCGATCGCATGGAGGAGGCCCTGGGACACGCGTGGGCCTACGTCGCGTGGCTCCTCAACGTGCTCCCGGCCAGTCGGTACACGGCCAGCGCCCTCGACGCATTTCTGTCCGTTGCCGGCTACCGGATGGCCGGCCGGTTCGGCCGCCAGTTCGCAAAGCTGATGGCCTACGTCTCGACCCACTTCCTCAAGGAGCTCGAGGCGCTGGGCGACACGGACGCCAACGCCGTTGCGACCCGTCTCGGGTCGTACGTTAGATCGCAGCTGTACCGCACGGAGCCCAAGGGCCGCACCATGCCCCTACGGGACTTGAGCAGCCAGAACCGGGCGTAGTACTACTACTACTACTACTAAGAGTGGTCGTAGTTCAAATGATATATATATACAACAACTCATCTAGCGCCGATCCCTCGTGCCGTTGGACATCTTTCCGCTGAAGAGATGCTTGGGCTTGAGGTCTGGAATGTGGCGGTCGCCCTCTCCCTTGCGCGCCTCGCGCTGCATCCGCCGCTGGGCGCGGTCGTTGAGCTTGTACGCGCGGTTGCGCATGGCCGCGTCCTTGAGTCCCTTGCCCGGCTCGGGTGCGGCCATCGAAAGCGACCTTCCCCGCGACATGGACCGCGACTTGCTGCTCCGGACGCGGACCTGCGGCTGCTCGTCCTCCGCGGCCGCCGCGGCCGCCGCCGCCGACTGGCTCCTGGCGCGCTTTTTCTTGAGCTCCCTGCCCCTGCTCTGGCTGCGAGCGCGTATGACCGCCGTGCGAACCGCTTCCGGGTCCATTCCCATGCCACCCAGCTCGCTCTCCATCCTGGCCGCCGTGCGGCCCCGCTCCGAGTCCACCTGCCCCTTGGAACGCGGCATCTGCGCGCTGTTCGTCCCCGCCTTCTTCTTGCGCCTGTGGTCGCTGATTAGCTTTGTCTTCCTCGAGCGGATAGCAGCCAGCGTCTCGGCCTCCTCGGTCGTGAGGTGCTCCTCCTCCATCTCGTCGGCCACAGGCGCGTTGGCCGCCATCTCCTCCTCCTCGCGCTCGAGCGCCTCGAGCTTGGCATCGATATCCGGATCGATAAAGTCGGCAATGTTGTGCCCCTCCCAGATCTCGGGCATGACGTCGTACTTCCACGTCTCGTCCTCGAGGTCCCACCGCTTCCTGAGGTCCTGCGAGTAGACCCCGGCGCCTCCCTGCTCCTCCTGCAGGTCCTTCTCCGTCTTCTTCCGCTCCCCTGCCTCCCGCTTCTTCCTGGAATCCTCCACGCCCGCAGGAATACAGGGCGGACGCGCCACCGCGTCGCGCTGCTTGGGCATGGCCACGTGCAGCCTGTCCGCGACGTCGTGCACGCGCTTGCTGTTGAGCTTCATCTCCACCCGGCTCGCCAACAGACGATCGCACGCAATCGTCTTGACATTACTCACGCCCTCCTCCGTGAGCGTACTCATCGGCACCAGCACCTCGCTCAAATCGGTCGTAAACGCCGCCCCCGCCGCGGCCCCCGCCGACACCTTGGCCGCCTCCCGCCCCATCTTCTCCAGCAGCTGCCGCTGATCGTCCGTCAAGTCCGATACCTGCCTGGCGTCAATCTTGTTCATCACAATCATCACCGGCTTGTTGGCGAACAGCGGGCAGATGGAATGGAACAGCGTCGACTGCTGCTCCAGCGTGAACCCGCACTGCTCCGAGATATCCACCACGTACAACACAGCCGCACGCAAGTGCGCCAACGCCGTAATACTCTGCATCTCAATCGTATTCCGCTCCTCCAACGGCCTGTCCAATATCCCCGGCGTATCGATCACCTGCCAACGCAGATACTTGTAGTCCGTGTGCCCCACGAACAGACTCTTCGTCGTAAACGCATACGGCTGCACCTCCACATCCGCCCGAGTCACCTTGTTCATAAAACTACTCTTCCCCACGTTCGGATACCCGCACACCAACAACGTCCTCGTATTCGGATCAATCGAAGGCAACCTCGACATATGCTGCCGCACCTGCTCCAAATACGCCAACGACGGCCCCTGCCGCTTCAACAACGTCATCATCCGACCCATCGCCGCCCGCTTCAACTGCTTGCAACGATACAACGAGTCCCCATACTTCAACAACCGCACGTAGTCGTCAGACACCCGCCCGATCAACTGCTTGGCCGTATGCAACTGACCCAACGCCAGACGATAATGATCCTTATCGTACAGCACATTCAACAGGTCGTGATAGAACGGATGAATCTCGTCCACCTTGGGAAAGTCCGTCAGAATACCTGCAAGCTTGTCGACACAGTTGCTCGCCGTAAACTTGACCTTCCGGGTGTAAAACTGCCGAATACGCTGAATCGCCCACCCGTTGTGCACCTGGGTGGGCGTCTGACGCTGCGTGCGACTGAGAATGACGTCGACAAAGTCCGTCGACGTGGGCACAGGCTGCATAGGGTATAGGGTACGTGGGACGACGTGAGCGGTGTGGGTGTGGGTGTGGGTGTCCTTCGTCGTTCCCCCTTCCACGTCCTTTCACTGCCACGTACCTGTATCTGTTTGAAATTGTACTGAACCATCCTGAGAGACTGGGAATATGGATGCAATTGGGCATGCAGAATCCAGAATTCGAGACCCTCCGAGGTTTGTTCCTGTAGCGCTCGGTCCCTACTACTACGACGACGACACCGCCGTGTCTATGTCTACGATGACTGCTCGTCGTCGTCGTCTATGTCTACTGTGATGATGAATTCGCTCTGCTGAGAGGGTGCGCTGGCTCCAATTTCGCCTCAAACCATCTCCGGCGGTCTTTTCAGTCTCCACATTTCCATTCTTCATCCATACGCGATACATACGATCGTAGTCCAGGTCTAGGAGGGACAGGGGTACGTACGTGCGACACAGGAACAAAGAAGGGGCAATTCAACGTACGAGCGGTCGAAGCACATTCGAGTCAATCGTTGGAGAGAACGAGAGAACGAGAGAACGAGAGAACGAGAGACACGGCGCATTGGCCACAGACAGACACCATATCGTGTACTATGGTCTATACGAATACGAATACGGGATCGGTATCCATGAAGCGCACCGGGCTCTCCGTGTGTCAGAACGACGGGCTCTGTCGTTCTCGTTCGCCTTTGGTCGGTCGGAGGAGACTCGTGGCCAGCAGGCAGTCGGTGGCGTCGGTGGCGTCGGTGGCGTCGGTGGGGAGCCATCTGTCTCTGATGAGGCTGGGACACCCGAGCGAGTACAAGGTAAACAACGGCAGCGACAAGCGCCCGAGTCTGGTCACTCGGGCGTCTGGGCAGCAGCAGTCTTCGGGGTCGTTCTCGGACCAGGATTCCAGGTCGAGGTCGACGAGTGGGATATCGAGTGGGGTGAGGTTGGAGGATGTGTCTGTGACGTTCAAGAATCATCAGGTGTTGAAGAATGCGAGTTGGGAGGTGAAGAAGGGGGAGCGGGCGGGCATGGTGGGGGTGAATGGGGCGGGGAAGACGACGCAGATCAATGTGTTGTTGGGGAAGTTGGTGCCGGACGGGGGGGTGGTGACGTTGGCGAGGAAGAATATGAAGATTGCGTCGTTGAATCAGGAGTTTGATGTGGAGTTGAGTCGGACGGTGCGGGAGGAGTTTATGAGTGCGTTTGACGAGCAGATGTGGGTGATTCGTCGGCAGGAGGAGGTGCAGAAGGGGCTGGAGGAGTGCGGGGAGGATATGGAGAAGATGGGGAAGTTGTTGGATGAGTTGAACGAGTTGACGTCCAAGGCGGTGGATCTGGACGTGAGCTTGATGGAGAAGAAGTTGGAGGTGATGCTTCCGCAGCTCGGGTTTCAGCTGGCGGATCTGGATCGTTTGGTGGCTTCGTACTCCGGGGGGTGGCAGATGCGGATGTGTCTGGGCAAGTTGCTGCTTCAGGATCCCGACATGCTGGTGTTGGACGAGCCGACGAACCACTTGGACCTGGACGCGATCAACTGGCTGGAGGGGTACCTGAAGGAGCAGGACCTGCCGATCGTGATTGTGTCGCACGATCGTGCCTTCTTGGATGCGCTCTGTACCAAGATTATCGAGACGGAGCAGGGGGTGACGCAGACGTTCAAGGGCAACTACACCGAGTATATTGCGCAGAAGAAGGAGCAGGTCGCGCAGCAGTGGACGGCGTGGGAGAAGCAGGAGAAGGAGCTCGAGCGGCAGCGGGAGATCGTGCGGCGGTTGTCGGCCGGTGCCAACTCTGGGCGGGCGTCGACGGCCGAGAAGATGATCGAGAAGATGAAGGCGGAGGGTACGTACGTGGAGAAGCCATTCGTGCCCAAGAAGCGGAGCTTCACGTTCCCGTCGGCCGAGCGGATGGGCCGCGTGGCCGTCAAGATCGAGGGGCTCACGCACGGGTATAACGGGCGCACGCTGTTCGAGGACGCCAGTTTGGAGATCGAGAAGGGCGAGCGGGTGGCGATCATCGGTCCGAACGGTGCGGGGAAGAGTACGCTGCTGCGGCTGGTGATGGGCCGCGAGGAGCCCGTCGAGGGCGACGTGCAGATGGGCGAGCACGGCATCGTGCCCAACTACTTTGAGCAGAACCAGGCCGAGGCCCTGGATCCGGATAAGAATGCCATCGAGACGCTCCAGTATGCCGCCCCGGACGCCAAGTTGAACGACATCAAGGGCCTTCTCGGCAAGATGATGTTCAACGGCGCGGCCATGGAGAAGAAGGCCAAGGTGCTGTCGGGAGGCGAGAAGGCCAGGCTGGCCATGGCCAAGTTCATGCTGACCGAGGGCACGCTGCTTGTCCTGGACGAGCCGACGAATCACCTGGACCTTCCCACCAAGGAGACTCTGGAGGAGGCCATCGAGGCGTTCGAGGGCAGCGTCATCGCCGTCTCGCACGACCGGTTCTTCCTGCGACGGATCGCAAACAGGTGGGTACCCGACCTCGACCGAAGTTCGCTCGCTCTCCGCGCGCCCCGACTCTCCCTGACTCTGACTCTGGTTCTGGTTCTCACTCGATCGCTCGATCGTTCGTTCGCTCGCTCGCGTCGCAGGTTTGTCACCATCGAGAACGGCCAGCTCGTCGACTACGAGGACCTCGAGATGATGATGAAGAAGAACAAGGCCGAGAAGCGCAAGATGGAGGGCCTCGAGCAGAAGGAGAAGGACGCCAAGCAGTCGACGATGAAGGCGAAGAGCAAGATGAGCAAGGCCGAGAAGCTGGCGGCGAAGAAGGATAAGGCCAAGACGTTCAACACGAGCGCGGCCGGCACCAAGGGCAAGGGGAGTAAGAGGAAATGATTTTTTTTGTTTCATTCAATGAGATTGCATTGCAAATAACGAAAGTATTAGGCACAAAACTGGTATCAACGGAAGGGGAGGGAAGGAGAGTCTACGCGACAGTCTCGACAGTCTCTTCGGCGTCGGCCTCCTCGTCCACCACCTCCTCCACGTCGTCCACCACCTCCTCCACGTCGTCCACCACCTCCTCCACGTCGTCCAGCACCTCCTCCACGTCGTCGCCGTCGTCGGAAGCCGCAGCGACCAAGCTCGGGGCGCCCTCCTTTTTGCTGATCACCATGTTCATCTGGCGCCCCTGCATCTTGGCGGCCGCCTCGATGTTCACGACGGCGTCACCGCCCAGGTCCTCAACAAACCGCTCGAACATCTCCCGCCCGATCTCCTTGAACTCCATCTCCCTTCCTCGGAACTGGAGCGTCAATTTGACCCTGTTTCCTTTGTCGATGAACTTCCGGGCGGCGCGCACCCTGACCTGGTAGTCATGGACGTCCGTCCCGGGCCTCATCTTGAGCTCCTTCGTCTCGACCTGCATCTCCCGCTGGCGCTTTTTCTGGTCCTTATCCGCCTTTGTCTTCTCGTACTTCCATTTCGAGTAGTCAAGCAGCCGGCACACCGGGGGGCTCGCGTCCGCGACGACGAGCAGCAGGTCGACCCCGGCGTCGTCGGCCAGGCTCAGCGCGTCTGTCAGGCTCATCACGCCGAGCGACTCCTTATCCTCGCCGACCACGCGCACTTCTGTGGCCTCGATCTCGTCGTTCATGAGGATCTCCCTCTTCTCGCCCGGCCCGTTGCGACCTCTCTGCGGTCCCCTCCGGTTGCCGCCCGACGGCCTCCGCCCACCTCCCCGGCCCCCACGGAAGGCCATTGCGACCGTGAGCAATTGCCTGGATGATGGCTCGCGAATCGACTGCCCGACGGGCCTCGCGACGGGTAATAGCGTGGCTTTCTGTGGTTGCATTTGGCCCTGCGTGGAGGAAATTCGTCCGCGCACGGACGCTGAACGCAGCATGAGGGCCATCTCGCGTTAAACGTATGTGTGTGTTATTAGAGTATGTATCGTATGTATCGACTTAGAGTATGTATCGATTTACCGTCCAGAAATACAGCGATCTTTGTGGGCGGGGCGCACCGTCTCTGAAGAGAGAGAGAGAGAGAGAGAGAGAGAGAGAGAGAGGATGTCGACAACTGCTGGCCTGGGTCCGTCCTGGGCGTCCAACCGAGCTGCTGCGTCCGTTGACGGCGGATTGCCCCGATCAACCACCACCCGGCCGGCCGGCCGTGCGCGCGGCCAGCGACCACCGCCGAGCTCCACTCGCTCCACTCGCTCCACCCACCTACCCACTCCACCCACCTACCCACGCTCTCGTTCCACTGTCTCCACCCTCTCGCGCGCCACGCCATCCGCTCGTTCATCATCCACTCGTGCCTGTTGACCCCTGATCACAACCATCAGTGCTCGACCACCACCACCGACACGCCCCGCCCGTGCATCTCCACGAGCGCCTTGACCGCCTTCCGATCGTATTTCCGCGACTGCCTCGTGGCGCTCGCCCGAAGCTTCAGACACTTGAGCTTTGCGGCCCGCCGCACGCAGAAGCAGTCCTCCAACCTGCGGGCCTCGACGCCCCGCGAGACGCACGCGCCTGCACCGACGGAAAAGTCAATCCCGAGGTCCTCGACGCGTTGTACGTCTCGGGATCTGGCTGTGACGCGGACTGTGGCGCAGGCTGTGGTGCGTTCTTGTTCTGCACCGACGTCGTCCGACTACCGGTACACGTCCAATGCCACGCGTGTTCCGACCGACGCGGCGACCGCCGGGTCGGCCGGCGGGTCGGCCGGCGGGTCGGCCGGTCGAGCCAAGACCAGGCGGGGTTCTGCGTCTGGCGGTGCGTCGCCGTCGGTGGGCGCGCGGCAGGGTCTGCGCCGTTCCGGGAGGATTGCTGCCGGGTCTGCGGGCGGGTCGGCCGCCACGAAGAGGGCCCGAAGGGTGGATCCCCAGAACTGAAGACAATCGTTTCAGCTACAGGCTCGACTACCACGGCGGCAACGCTCGTGTGTCTGAGCCAGAAAAAAGATGTTCTTTTACGTGCCTGTTGACCCTCAGTGACCCCGCGTCCCGGCTCCACCCAACCGCGAACCAACACAACGGAGAGGTACACGAAAAAAAGAGTTTTTACGCCACCATGGGAGCTCAATGGAGACGCTTTTCAGAGAAGGTAAGTACAGAGATCTATCTATCCCTCCGAGTGCTTATTGGGGACAGGGGCCTCGCCGGTCGTTCTGAATTAATCGGACCACCGAACAGGTTCGACACGGAATTTCCCATCGCATACGCCTTGTCGTCTCCCCGGAGCGTCCGTACCGTCACGAATGAAGATTTTGTTCGACATGAGGGCGCGCTGAGTTCCCTTGAAGCTCGCAGGGGCCCGGGTTCCGAGACAGATTCCGATCTCGTTTCCTAGGCAGGCCGGTCCACACGCGACTCACTCCGCCTGCCCCGCCCACGTCCGCAGACCCGCCAGAAGTGGGGCCTGGGAGACAAGGACTTTCAGACCACCCAGAACACGCGCAATGAGCTGATGCTGAAGGAGGCGATGTCCTTCTCCACGCACCTCCGGCGTGTGGAGAAGGATATCCGAGCCGTCAAGGTGGCAACGGAGGGCCTCTTGGTGACTTCCAAGGTGGTGCTCACCTCGTCGCTGCCGCGCGTTTTCGAAGAGACGGGAGGCGGCAAGGTGGTGCCGGTGGCCACCGGCCCGGTCGGGCCCTCGGGCATCTCCCCCATTGGCGGGATGGATTTCTCCAGCGACGAGTTTGCCAGGATTGCGAAAGAGACCGGGTCGAAGATTGAGACCGAGGTACTCGTACCCATGGAGCGCTGGATGAACGCCTTCTCGCTTGTCCAGAACCGCATGTCCAAATTGGAGGCCCTAAGGCTCGAGGTCGACTCGAGGCGGCGTATGTATTGGCTCGGTGGCTCGATTGCTCGCCTCGATGGTTCCCCGCTCCCCCGCCGCTGGCTCACTCGCTCACTCGCTCACTCACTCGCTCTGACTTCCCTTTTCCAATCTCTCTCAGGGACCGTGGCCAGGCTTGGCAAGAAGGTGGACGTCCAGAGGGCCCAGCTGCCCCAGACGAGGGCCCGCGGAGAGTACGACATGGAGAACACCATCAAGGTGCTGCAGCACAAGGAGGCAAAACTCTCGGCCTGCAGGCAGTCGTTCAAAGAGCACGAGGCGCTCGTCTATCACCAACTGACCAATCTGATCAAGGACACCGTGTGGCTCAAGTCGTACGTGTCTGCCGTCCTTCGCGTCGAGTCTGAGGCCTTCTCTGTGGCCAACGTGGCGCTTGGGTCCATGAAGGCCGCCCTCCCGTCCAACGTCTCCCACAGTCAGGACGTCGATCCCATCCAGATGAGCGGCATGATTGACTCGCTGAGCGACGACGACGGCATCCCGGCGGCGAGGAGCGACGGCATGTCCAGGCTGAACTACAAGTCCAGGGACACCGGGCTCAACTCGTCCCCTGCGAAGAGGAACGGCAAGGACTCGATGTACACGATCGAAGCATCGAGCGAGGGTGTGCGGGGCGACATTCCCGCGTTCGCCAACTCTGGGGAGGGGCCCGTCTACTCCCGCCCGCCCGTCTCCGCCTGGTGAGCTCTCTAGTACTAGTTACCAGGTAGTTGACGTAGGTAGGCAGACGTAGGTACCTACTCATCAACAGTACGAAGTCATTGTGTAACCATTGAACTGGACACGTTACATTCAAGCCTGCAGAAGGCTCCGCCAGACGTCCACGGCGGCCGACGCGAGGGCGTGCGTTTCCTCGACGTTCTGCTTCTTCTGCAGCAGGGCGGTGCGTTTCTTCTCCTCGGCGTCCTCCTCGTCCTCGTCCGTGTCGTAACTGTGGATCATGCTCTTGAAGAAGCTGAAGGTCGACTGCATCGCCCGAGGCTCGTCAAACTGATCCCCGTCAGAGGTGCCAGTGCCCGACGTGCCAGCCCCCGCGCCCGATCCGGCGCCAAATCCGGCGACCAACGGCGAGCTGACGGGTGTCGCCCGTCCCTTGGTCAGCTGTTTGACCAGGTCGTGCTCGTGGCCGCGCATCGGGAAGATGACCTCCGACACGTCCGAGCCAAAGTGGAAATGCAGGACGGTGGGCTCTTCCTTCTCGGCGGCGTCTTTCGAGTCTGGGGCGGTTCTCTCCACGGTACCGTTAGATTTGTTCTTCGGCGTCTTCGCCGTCTTCGGCGTCTTCGCCGTCTTCGCCGTCTTCCTGCTCTTGCCGACGACCGAGGTGACCGAGCTCACGATCAGGGCGACCGTGTGGCCGCTCCACGAGATTCCAGAGTAGGCGGCGTGGACCCCGCCAGGGACCGGAACCAGCACCTTGGACGAACACACGAGCCCCGAAGATTCGATCGCCGACAGCACCTTGACGATACCACGCATGCCGCGCTCCTTGGGGGCCGCGTACGCGTTGGCCCGGTGCGGGAACGTCTGCCACATCTGGAAGAACTCCGCCGAGAACAGGGGCCGATGCGACTTGAGGATGAGTTCCAGTGGTGAGACGGCGTACGGCTTGCAGCGCACGGCACCCTGTTGGTACGTCTGTGCGGCGATCGAGGGACACTCGACCGGCAGCACGACAAAGGCCTGGACGACGGGCCAGCCGAAGCTCAGGCACCTGCACGGAATCTCCCACTCGTGCGACTCCCAGCTGTCGAGCGTGCGCATCTTATACGCGAGCGGGCGCCGATGCATTGCGATGGGGCCTCCCATCATGAGCTGGACCTCCACGCCGGCAATCTTCTCCGATGTGCGGTTCTCGATGCGGCACTTGAGCCGGATCGTGCTCGAGCTGGGCTCCAGGGTGTGGCAGAACGAGAGAACGAGCGGGCTGAACATGCCCGTCACCTCGGTCCAGGCGTCGTTCCCGGCGTCGAGCACCTCGAGGGCCGCGCCGAGGCCGGGGAGCCCGATGTTCGTGCTGTTCCGATCGACGTGCACGGCGGCGTCCAGATCGTCCGACGAGACGATGGCGCTCTGAAGATCCCCGAGGAATTGCTGATAGCGGCGGACCACGTCGCTGTGCACGAGGGACGGGGAAGAGGGCACCGTCGACGGGTAGGAGGCCCAGTTGCTATGCAGGTCATCCCTGAGCTCGACGACCGTCGGGGCGCCAGGCTTGTCGTCGCTCTTGTCCTTGCCTTTTTCCTTGCTTTTGCCGCTGCTTTTGTTCTTTCGATCGCTGTACTCAGACGTCTGGACCTTGGAGACGAGGCTGGCGCGGACGCTGATGGTCCCGAGGCGGCCGTTCCCGGCGTCGGCGGCGATCGATCCGGATCCGGTTCCGGGTGCGGACGCCGACCCCGAGCTGGCGATCGGGGCGAGCTGCCGCTGGATCCTCTCGAGGCGCTGCATGGAAGAAGGCGACAGGTGCTTCTTGGACGTGCACACGCCGCTCAACGACGTCAGCAGTCGGCCGATGTCGGCCAGCTTGCCCCGGAGGTCGCCGTGATGGTTGGCCGCCAGGAGGTTGCTCAGGCGCTCCAATACCAGGACGCAAATCTCTTCGGTCTCTCCGGCGGCTGCGGCCACAAACGGGTCGTGAGGAGACCGCTGTTTGTTGTCCGTCACGGGATAGGTCTTGATGCTCCCCTCGGCCGCCGAGGCAAAGTACCGCGAGGGGTTGGACGAGCCCATGTGCTCGGCCTCGACCAACAGGGCCCGCAGAGCGTCCGCCATGGAGCTCCACGCCGCGTCCAGCACGCTTTTCATCTTCAGGTTGTACGCGCAGATCCAGATGGCCCGCGGACGCACGACCGGGTGCAGGGCCCGCCAGTTGGTCGCGATCTGGAGCAACAGGCCCTGGAACTCCACGTCGAGGACGGCGGCGCGCTGCTTGAGCGCCGGGATCAGGCTCTTGTGGCGTGCGACGGGCTCAGCGGGGTCGGCGGGGTCGCCGGCACCGACGGGCACGCTGGCACCGACAGACCCGCCCTTCGTCCCGACGCCGACCTCGTCGGCGACGCTCCGCACGCGGTCAAGGCGCGCTTTGAGCTGGTTTGAAATGCTGATGCACCGCAACAGCAGTTGAAGCCAGAGATCCACACACGCAGTCGTGCCGGTCGTGCTGACGTTGGCGGCCCGGTCCCAGCCGAGGCACGGCTTGGTGTTCTGGAGGGACGCCTTGGACGTCGACAGCCAGTCTAGGGCCGTACCGACGGCCTGGATGCCCGTAGCCGCGATCAATGCCGAGTTCGCCGACGTCTTTCCCAGGGAGGCGCTGTTGGACAGGCCCGTCACGGGCGCCGGGTGCGTGAGGAGAACGTACAGCAGTGACCCGACGACTTCCTCGCGGAACACGGGGTCCTGGAACCGGACGTGCGGCAGAATAGACTGCGCGTCGTGTACTCCCGCCACACAATCCTTCATATGCTTCTCCAGCAGAATGTGTTGGATCTCGGACGGCGCAACAAAGTCAGCGGGGCCGGGCGGGTGCGACGGACCGGGCGACGGACCGGGCGACGGACCGGGTGACGACCTCGGCAGCGACCGCGCTTGGGCTCCCACGGATGACGACGGTTGTGGGGCGCCGGACTCGCCACCGACGTGGTTGATGCACGAGTTGAGCTTCCAGTCGTAGGTGGCGACCGACGACCAGAGCTTGACGAACGACTTCACCCGCTGCCTGGAGGACGGGACAGTAGCGATCATCAGCGGCAGCTTTCCGAACAGCGTCACCTGCTGCGCGGCGGGCAACGCGTCCATATGCGACAGGAACGCGTCCAGCAGGCCCTGCTGGGCCACGTGTTGGTACCTCCCCTCGAGCGAGTTGATGCTGTCGATCGATGCCTGGATGGAGATGGTCACTTGCGAATAGAGCGACGACGACGACTTGTCGATCTCTGCCAGCGACAGCAGCGCCTTGGTCGACTCGACGACCAGGGGAGGGTCGCGGTCGGTGGCGCACTCGGCCAGGAAGTTGACGACCTCGTCCATCTGGTGCCCCAGAATCTCCCCGGGCCGGTAGTCGAATGTGTTGAGGGAGTATACGAGCACCTTGGCGTCCAGGTACGATACCAGGAACGTCAAGATCTGCCGCTTTGCATCGGGGCCGAGGGTCCGGAACCTGGGCAGGACCTCGGCAAACATCCCGTCCACCGTCACCACGGCATCCTCGCAGATGGACAGCGCAAGGACGAGTCCTTTCGAGTAGTTGGACGATTCTTTGGATCGTCGGGCGGTCAGCACGCTCTTGCGCACCTTGAGGCTCATCGTCCCCAGCAACGAGGTCAGGGCCCTCGCCCCGCCGAGCGTCAGCTCCGGCTCTGGGTCCAGGAGCATGCTGGAGAGATTCTGGACAAAGTTGGAGAACATGTCTTTGAGGTCCTTGTTCTCGGCCAGCAACTTCATCATCGTGTCGAAGCTCATCACTGTGGCGACCGACTGCGCGCCGGCCGCCCGCGCGAGGGGCTGTCCGCCCCGAAGGTGCCCCCGGATGACCTCGGCCACCTTCGAGTCGCCAACGAACGCGATCAGCCGATGCGTCGGCAGGCGCTGCATGGCCGCGAGCGCCGAGGCCTGCACGTGCTCGTTGGCCGGCGAGGGTTCGAGCTGCAGGTCGGCGAGGATGCCCTGCACGAGCATCTGAGAGTCCGCGTCGCTCAATATGCTCGCATTGATAATGTCGTACGCTTTGATGCGCAGATCCAGCGGCACGCTCGAGTTGCCGACGATGCACTGGCACATGACCGAGACGTACGCGGTGACGTCACGGCCCGCGGACATGAGCGCAATCACGGCCAGCAGGCTCGACGACTGCAGCTCGGGGTTTCCCGACGCCAGATCGGCCGCGACGGTGTTCTGAAACGCATGCTGCTGTTGTTTCATCGCGGGTGCCATCGTGTCTGTGTGTGATGATCTGACGGTCCTTGGCTGGACGAGATGGATCACCCGATCACTCGGCCTGTTTCGGTCACCTGGCTCTCTTGAAACACGCCTTCAAGAGCTCGAACTCCTTCTGACAGCTGTGCTTCTCTACTTCGACCAGGCCGGTGACGCAACGTGCGTAGTTTGCCGCTTCGACTGAGCAGGAGGCAAGTTTTGTTCGAATTGCCAACTTCTTGCTCGCGGTCATTCCTATACGGCGTGTGTCGGTGTCGACGAACACACAAGGTCCCTTCTCGCCGGGCGCACGATCGGTCGATGCCTCCGAGACGAAGAGAGAGAGAATTTCTTTGTGAGGCGCGTTACAACGCGCCGGAAATTCGGTGGGCTCGTCACGACCAACACGACCACCACGACCAGCACGGTCAACACGACCAACCTCAAATATTACCAGCACACAAGTAGATTAGATTCTTATAAGAAGCTTAATTAAGCTCCGATCTTGGCCAGGACCGCGTTGAGGGCGGCCTGGAAGTCGGCGTACTCCTTGACGGCGACGTCCTTGTCCTTCTTGCGGATGGCGAAGTCAAGGGCGGTGACCTCGGCCTTCAGGGTCTTCTTGAGGGCCTCAACCTCCTTCCTGTCGGCCTTGCCGAGGGAAGAGGCCAGGGTGTTGATGTCGAAGCTCAGGGTTCCGACCTGGCGACGGAGCTCCTCGCGGGCCTCAGTCCAGTACTTCTTGCCAATGTCAGATCCGAGCTTTCCGTTGATGCGGGCCACGGACTCGGCGATACGCTTCTTGGTCAGGGCGGCGTCTCCACGGGCCTGGGCGAGTCCATCGCGCTGAGCCTGGGGCAGGTCCAGGTCGCGGGCCTCGTAGATGATATCGAATCCCTTGGCCTTGGCAGCGCGGTCGTCGATGATGTCAACGGCGTTGGCCGGGGCGGCGATGGCAAGTCCTCCGACGAGCATGCCTCCGAGCACGGCACGACGGCTGTCCTCAGCGCGGGCGACGACGGTCGAGCGGGCCTTGGTGGCGACGCGGGCGGTGGTCGGGGCCACGACGATACTGTGGAATGGTGATGGGTGAGTCGGGGTGAGTCGGGGCGAGTGGGGGCGAGTGGGGTGCGCGGGAACGAGCCCTGGCGACCGTGGGAAGGTTATCCTTGAGGACGAATCTCGGGACGACGCCGCGGCCGGGTCATCATCGATCGATCCCAACTTGCTCGCTCGAGAAAGAGAGCGATCGTATCACCGATGGCCCATTGCGCGCACGGCGGCCGGCGCGCCTGACGGCACGGCGGTGCGAGCAAGCATCACGAGTTCGAGACGAGAATGAAAAGTCCCGGACGGCGCTACTACGTACTTGGACTGGCAGACGGTGTTCATCTTTGACAGGATGGAGTTAGGAAGTCTGTGAAACTGATTTAGAGTGACGGAAGACGGCGATTTCGTCGTCCAGAGTCGTGCCTCATCCGATTCTTGCGAATCCAACTCGATCGACTTGACGGTCGCGACCGTCATCCTCGACTCGCACGGGGTTGCCTTGCAGCCCCGTCTCTCTGCGGCCACTGCGCAACGACGAGGGTCGCGTGTGGGACACGGCCCGATCCATTCGTCGCCGGAGCCGGTGCCCCCCCCACCCCACCCCGCACCCCGGTCGCCGGCCCGCCGACGTGCGACCGGTCGTCGCCCCTGTTCGGTTCGGGCCCATTCGTTCCTCCGCAGCTGGCGGCCAGGAGCACGCCGTCGTCGTCCTCCCACGGGACGACTCGCGCCCGGCGAGATGAGATGTCATCTCAGAGATGAGATGGAGGAGGCCCCACCTCCGACTTCGATTCTCTGCATTCTTTCGCATCCATTTCACAGTCGTCGCACATGAACATGAAACTTGCTCTGAGCGCTCCGCGGCGGTCGACCGCGCGCAGAGGGGCGATGCGGGGCCGCTCGAGCGTCCTGACCACCCAGGCGATGTTCAAGAACTTCACCCTGCCGTCGTTCAAACCCAGCTCGGCCAACAAGCGGAGCGCTAACAAGAAGGACGAGCTCCTGGACTCGCTGCTGCGGCTCACCGAGGACTGCGACGCCGGCTTCAAGACCCGTCCCGCTGAGCGCGACGCGATCGCCGGCATTGTCGACGAGCTCCAGGCCTACTGCCCGAAGAACCCGCTGTCGAGGCCGGAGCTGCTAGGCCGGTGGGAGGTGCGATATGCGTCGAAGCCCACCACTGCCGGGGGTCCATTCAAGTCTGCCCCGGGCCGTGTCGTGTTCCCCGGCCAGGTTGCCATCCAGGAGATCCAAGAGCCGGACGTCATCATCAACGAGATCAGCTTCAAGACGCTTGGTTTCGTTCCCGGCACAGTAACGCAGGTGGGAACGATCACTCCCGTCTCGGGAGCCGCCTTCGAGATCGAGTTCCCGAACTCGACAAAGAAGGTCGGCGGCCCGCAGAGGCGGACAATCGAGCTGCTCTATCTGGACGAGGACGTCCGCATCGCGCGCGCCGTGCCGCGTGAAGAGGGACAGGAAGGGAGCTTCTACGTGTTCCAGCGGGAGGGCGTCGAGTTTGAGTTCGACGACGAGGAGGAGGACGACGACGACGAGGTCGAGGAGGTCCGGGCCAGGCCGTCAAGGGGAGCCCGCCCTGCGGCCGCCGCGGCGGCGGCGAGGCCAACGCAGTCAAATGCGAGGCAATCCGCCGAAGAGGCGCGCGCCGAGCGCGCGGCGCTCGCGGAGCAGGCCAAACTGGAGCGGGCACGGGTCGCCGAGGAGCGCGCGGCGGCCGCCGCCCGGGCCCAGGCAGAGCGCGAGGCCTTGGCCGCCAGGAAGGTCGCAGCAAAAGACTTGTACGCCGAGCTCTCCGCGGACGCCCGGGAGAGCTCCCTGACGGCCCAGATTACCGCCAAGGAGCTGTCTGGGCTGGAGCGGGATGCCAGCAAGATGATCCGGGACGCGGCCAATGCCCGTCGGTCGATCGAGAAGGCAGAGACGGTCGTCGAGTCGCTCGTCGAGAAGCTGGAGGCGTCGCAGGCGGACGAGGTCGCCCTGGAGAAGGAGCTCCTCGCCGCCCAGCGCGAGCTGAACGCCGTTCGACTCGAGCTGAACAAGACGAAGAAGGCGCTGTCGCCGTGAGCCTTCGTTTACCTTCGTTTACCTTCGTTTCGAATGTATACATTTGATTTGACAAAAATAGCAGCAGCAGCAGCCCGCGTCATGATTCCTTCTCCTTTCCCCTCTCGTCGCCGCCGGCGCCGACAAGCGCGAGTCAGCAGCCCGCGTCATGATTCCTTCTCCTTTCCCCTCTCGTCGCCGCCGGCGCCGACAAGCGCGAGTCGCTTCTCAAGGGCAAACGGCTCGTTCCGGTTCTTGCGCTCAAAGTTCTGCGCCGTGGCAGTACCATACAGGGCGAAGACGACGGTGCCAACCAGAAACAGGAATATGGACGGCGCGAAGAGCGACAGCGCCCAAGACTCGGTCTTCTGGTAGAGCCAGCCGACAAAGACGACGCCGACGATGCCCGGGAGCGCGCCGACGGAGTTGGTCGCTCCGATCAACACGGGCGCGAACTTGGGCGACAAATCGGCATGATTGCAGTACAGGCCCGCCAGCGAGAAGGACGAGAGGCCCAGCGACATTGTCACGAGAGCCACGCACAGCGGCTGGTCGTCGATCACGCTGGCTCCGACCAGACACGCCGCTGGACCGAGGAACGCCGCCGATTGCGCGGCCTTCCGTACCGTCCCCGTCGGAACGCCCCTCGAGATGAGCGCGTCGGCAGACGGACCGGCGATCCCAGACACGACCAGGGCCGCGATCGGCGGCAGCAGCGAAATCTTGGCGGCGCTGGAGAGGGGAAGCGACATCGTGTCGATGAAGTACGACGGCAGCCACGCCAGAAACGTGTAATGGAACCAGTTGTGCACAAAGTGCACGACGCAAAGCGCACGCACCGGCGTGTTGCGCACAAAGGCCCGCCACGGCAACTCGTCCTTCCCGATGTTCTCGGGGTCGTTGGGCGACACGTCTGCATCCAAGATCCGACGGACCCGTTCGTCCTTCATAATTTCCTGCCACCACACGTTCCACGCGAACCCGCCGATACCGAACACGTAAAAAACGCTGGGCCAACCGAACGCGTTTATCAAGAACGGTGCGAGCGTCAGCCCCAATAGGCTCCCAACGTGCAGCCCGCCAAACACAAAACTGGTCGCCCGGGACCTGGAACTCGTCGGTATCGTCTTAGCGATCAAGTCTGTCGCGGCCGCCGGGGCCACGCCCTCCCCGAGACCGACGGCCGCCCTCGACAGGAACAGGCCCGGGATCGTGCTCGCAGCGAAAGGAATGCACGCCGTGGACAGCGACCACAGTCCCACGCCCACGCTCAGCACGTTCTTGCCACCGAACCGGGACGACGCGTACCCCGCAGGGAGCTGCGACAGCAGGTAGCCGTAAAAGAACGACGACTGGACCAGTCCGATCACCGTCGGCGACCAGTGGAACTCTTTCGCCATCGGGATGATCGCCACGCTGATGTTGATTTTGTCCATGTTTCCCACGACAAAGGCGCACGCCGTCGCGAGCACCACCGTGTACTCTGGCGACAGCCGTATCGAATACCCCAACGGCCCGTCGCCCGCCACGATGGCGAAGCCTGCCTCTGAACAATCCGGTTCCTGATCTTGCTGTTGTTGCTCCTGTTGCTCCGTGCACGACGAAGACGCCTCTGGCTGAACGCCGGGTGGGAGGTCGAGCTCCGTCGGTGCTGGGCTCGCCGCGTCCTGTCCACCAGTGTCACGGCGAGCATCCCGTCGCTCGCGATCGTGGGCGGACGACCTCACGAGCACTCCGCAGCCCTGATGCTCTCGTAGGGGGGCAGGCCCCACGCGTCGCAGCGACGCGCGCATTGCCGTGCTTCGTCGCCGAAGAAACGCGCGTTCAAACTCACTGAGTCAGTTTTCCGAAATCGCTCAGCGATCGATTTGAGATTCAATTCGTCTGTCGCGTGCGAGAGAGGTCACTGATGAAACCACGGATAGGAGAAGTATGGAGGGGGCGCGCATTTGGCGCACCGGTCGCTCCGAGGAGGGGAACAGCACGAACGAGTCGGGGGCAACTCCGACATGCCAGCGACGAGCGCGACGAGGGACGTGGACGGCAGGCCAAGCGGGTCGTCGTGTACGATCTGCACGATGTGCTTGTCCCGTACGAGCGCGCGTGGCTGTGGCAAAAGGCGCTCGTGGACCGCGTGGCCGCCCGCGCCGCCCAGGGCACGAGCACAGAGACGGCGGCAGGGGCGGCGACTGGAGCGGACGTGGGATATGCCATGCTGCTGCAACACGAGCCCGTGTACACGCTTGGCGAAGGGTCGACCACGGACAACCTGAAGTTCGACATGGACGCGCCGCCGCACCCCATCCATCGTACCGAGCGAGGCGGCGAAGTGACCTATCACGGACCCGGACAGCTCGTGATGTATCCCATTCTCGACCTGAAGATGCTGCGGCCCGACCTGCATTGGTACCTGCGCCAGCTCGAAGAGACGATCATCTACAGCCTCGAGATGGTGTCGGGCATCGAGGCGGGGCGGATCGACGGGCTCACGGGCGTCTGGGTCGACAACAGAAAGATCGCGGCGATCGGCATCAGGGCGACCAAATGGGTATCGTATCACGGCATTGCGCTCAACGTGACGACCGACCTGGCGCCGTTCGGGCATATTGTGCCGTGTGGAATCAAGGACGACGACAAGGAGGTGACGTCCGTCGCCCGCGAGGTGCACGGCGACGACGGGTTCCTGCTCGACGAGTACGCGGAGGGCCTCATCGAAGGCCTCGGGGAGGCCTTGGACGTCGAGCTGCAAGTCGAGGTCGTCCAGAATTTGGACTGGCTCGAATGAATGAGGATTCGAGCGAGTCGTTGCAACTTCCGAGTTCGTCTTCTCCGAGAAGATGTCTGAAGAGGCTCTTCAGACATCTTCTCTTCAAAGTGAAAATTAGTTGCGACCGATCGATCGATACCATCCATATCATCCACTCGACGACGACGACGACGAATCCTGTCTGTCCGCGGAGGGACTCCACGCCTGCGGGTTGGCGCGCTTTTTCAATCTCCAGGAAATGCCGACCAAAGCGTCGTACGACCAGGCGGTCGCCTCGCTCCGCGACGCCCTCCTCTCGGACATGTCCAGCCCCAGCGCGGAGCTGCTGGGTGAGCAGTTCGTCGCCAGGCTGTGCGAGGCGAGGGGACGGTCGTCGGCCGACAGTCTCGACGCCGCCGACGTCCTCTTCATGACCCACGTGGGATCCCCGGGTACCGAGCTCGA
>JGI24914J38485_100027_pt1 | contig 31163 bp, 7 predicted proteins | sample LinPfosmplate2_FD_38485 | JGI IMG/M metagenome (IMG submission 38485) | reverse complement strand
CGAGCTCGGTACCCGGGGATCCCACGTTACCAAGGCACCATTCGAAATAACTAAAGAGGCTAAGGCGTCTTTTAAGTTTGCCTTCATTCTTTATAACGACCTTCCATATCTCGAGAGGCTCTTCCATCGGCACGAATATCGTCATGGTGCTTTTGATATCGTTTATCTTCGAGGTGAGTGTCGTGTAACCTATGCCGTTTCGTACCTCATAAAAATCAAAATTCGGACACATGGGTTTCCATGTAAGCGACCAGATTTTTTTGGTGTCTCTATCTTTTATGTATATGAATTTACCCCATTCGTCCTTGACGAGGTCCTGCACCCACCTCGTGATTCTGGCCAGATTAGAATTACCCCACCAGCTCGAGCCGCCACCCGTCTGGGATATCGTAAGGCCGTAATCACCGTTTGATAGTATATTAATCCATGGCCTCGGCGTATCGGGCCTTGTAATGACATACTCTTTGCCGTCGTCCGTAAAATAGCCGTACTTGGTTTTAAATTTACCCATTTTCTCTTTTCTAATCAAAGGACTTGGTACCATCTAATAAGGCATTCACCTTACTTATAAAGTTATTGACAGCCTCTTTGACCGTCTTCTTTCCGTTAAATACTAGATCAAGCTGCGGATTGATATATAATTCTTTGGCCTCTCTCCATGCAGGGCTAAAGGGATCATATATTACGTACCTCATGGCCCTGTTTAACATGCTCTTATTCTTGGGCGGTTTATTATCGTCCAGCCAGTGTGAACCCTCGGCTATCGCCATCATAGCCGGCTGGGCCAGTCCTGTATCTGCTAGCATCTCCTGGGCCTCGCGTCCCGTAAGGGCCTTTATTACCTCGAAGGCCTCAGTTGGATGCTTTGTGCCTTTGAGTATCGCATATCCCGAGCCACCGGTGCCGAATCCCCTTATACCCGTCGGGCCCTTTGGGAACATTGCCACATCCCATTCGAAGTTTTGCATCTTTCTCAGGCCCGGTGTCTCCCATATCCCCGAACAGAACATCGCAAGGCGATCTGTCATAAACATCCCCTGTACGCCCATAGCGAGATTGGCCATGGCCATAGTCGACGGGTGCACCTTATACTTATTGATCAAATCCGAATAAAATTGAAGGCCTTCCAGGGACTTTTTAGAATCCAGCATACACCTTGCAGGTTTTTTAACATCATCGACGAGGCTTCCTCCAAAGGCATATACGAAATTCTGCCATGCCCATGCGTAGAAACCATATTGAATAACCCTTCCTTCGCTGTCTACCTTGGTCAATTTACGGGCTTTCTTAAGCATATCATTTACGTTCCAGTCGTCCTTAGGGTACGGAACACCGGCTTCATCAAAAAGTTTTTTATTATAATATACGCACGCGAAAGGCGCTGTATCTCTTGGAACGGCGTAGAGCTTACCGTCAACTGTGAAGCGGTTTATAATCTGGGGGTAAAAGTCTCCTATACTGATATCCGGATCATCCTTTATGTAGGGCGAGAGGTCCATCAAGACATTCTTCGACTGAAAGGTGACGAATAGATCCACCTCCGTACAGATTATATCGGGAGCTGCCCTGCCCGCTATTCTTGTAAGAAGTTTGTCCGCGTAGCCTCTGTAAGGGGTGTGTTCCAGCCTGACCAGAATCTCAAGGTGCGTAGCCTGCCATTTATTTATTATACCTCTTATGATATTTAGTTCGTCGGGTGCGCCCCAGAAGGCCACCTTGATTTCAACCGCACCGTCGTCTGCCTCTTTTTTTGCACAGCCTGTGACAAGCAGTGAAATCGCTATGAATAAAGCCAGTGACGACAATATCCACTTTCTATATTCCATAGAGAATTGCCTTTTTGTTCTACTTTTTAATTTGGGAAATGATAACGGAATGTTGGTTAGGAAGTTTTAATAGATGAGAATACGTTCTCACTGCCAACTTCGCGCATCCAACCTACCTATCGTTTATAGCTATCCCTTATATTTTAAATCTATCTAAAAAGTACTGATGAGGCCGCACTACATAAAGAGATAAAATTTGAAATATACCGACGACAGATAATCGCTTATATTATAATAGTGCTTGCCCAGCCACCCCACGTCAATCCTGATCAGTCCCGGCGCGTAATATTCTAATCCGCCCAACATGCCCCAATTGTCAAAGTCCGACATGTTCGTTCCGGCCGCAAAATCAACGCCGCTCTGAAGCCAGAGCTTGTCATAGACATTATACTGAAACCTGAATTCGTTCCCTACCCACGCCGCCGTTTCGTTTATCGGGTTTTTATTGTTAGGGTCATAATCCGGGGCGGTATTATCCACGTCGTTTCTTATTCCCAACGCATACTTAGTGGTGTTTGTGGCGTTGAATCTACTTGTAATATCACGGCCCACCCTATACTGTATTTCGTATTTCTTATATCTGTTATATGTGGGGTAATATTTGTCTATGGAATAACTAAATCTCGGAATGTAACTTGTTTTGAAATCGTCCGACTTAACCCTCAGTTCTGTTGCCCAGAAAAAGTGGTCCGGACTATATACAAAGTTTGACTTGGGACGTTTACTCTTAAAGTATTCGAGCTGCCCGAAGAACTCGAGCGTACCGCTTGGCGCAAGAGAAAGGGCAGCGTAGTAGGTGTGCCTGTTCTCGTAATAGGCATGCGTAGATTGGTCGTTTTTTGCGCTCATTGTGGAATATCTGTACCCCAAGTTAGAGGTGTAATACCAATTTATGCCCGGGATCTTCTTTGAGTGCATGATCAGGATTTCATTCTGATCCCAACTCTCATGCTTATAATTGACATCGAGCCGCTCCTCTTTATATATGGCGTATTGGTTTTGATATATGTCACGATAATCGTGTGTATATCTGATCATACCTTCTGCAGAGGTAGGCTCACTCATCGCAATCTCGGTCCCGTAAGCCCTTGTGAAGATAGGCACGATCTGGCTCCTGAATTGAACCACCTTATCCCAAGGCTGGTCTGCATTCACCCATCTTATCTTCTTGGCATCCATTATATAGGAGTCTATCGGCCGGGCCTGCTGATATATCTCGACTCTCTGGGCAACAGTAAAATACTTTGCAAACCTCAAACCTTCGTAAGTCTCATAGTAAGGGGCAGCGCCTATCCGGTCTATGTCTATCTTTTTAAGAACGGGTTCCGGCACAAGCTCTTCTTTGAGTTCACCTTTAGTGAGAAGATTAAGTCCTCCGGCAGTAACTCTTGGTGGTTGCTTGGCAGGCTTATCTTGGGCGGAAAAGACAGGATTGCATAATATCAAACTGCAAAAAATAGCTAATATTAGGGCTAAAAAGCTTAAAATCTCTTTTCTTCCCTTCACGCCGTTTCCTTTCTATACCTTTAAAGGCAAATACAATGCAAATAGCGATATGTGCTAATATTATACATAATATTAGCACATATTCTATAATAGTCAAATTTTTTCGCGCAAAAACTATTATCTGCGAGGCCTCGGGATAGCTAACTGGGGGGTGTAATTATACAGATTTAGACGATCCATTTCGAATTTATTGGGCTCGGCAACAAAAAAGATCGGGTGTTTATACCGGTTGCCGGGTATGGTAACTTCGCAATGTGGGGTATTTTTAAGTATCGTAAAGACGCTCGTCTTGGGGTCATTGTACCGCAGGCGCAGCGCCACAATATCTTTGTCGGTCAAACGGTTATTCTTTGCCTTCTTTTCCAGCGCCTTATCCTTGTGAAGAGCGATTATGAGATATAGCGGCTTAAATGAATGGCGCGTTGTGTTTATAAAGATAAATTCTTCGTTATCCGGATGGGATGTCAATGCTATTCTGGTCTCGTTCTTTCCGACGCAAATAAGCTTGTGGGTGCCGTAGCGATGGTATGAGGAATATATCTTCTCAACCACCGAGCGCCCCGGTTTCACATTCATCGCCCTTGGCGTGGGGGTGAGCGTCTTCACCAGATCCCTTTTTTCAAGTTTCGACAGAATTTCCGGCGTTATGTTGACGGGTCGTAATTTAAGGACTCTCATTTATTCTCTTTTAGTTGATCCATGGGCAATGAACTATTATTCGTAGATTCTGTAAGACACTCGCTAATCCACTTCCGTATTGGCTTAAGCTTCATAAACTTTTTCCATATAAGAGAGCTTCTATAATTTTCTATCATGAGAACGGTTATCCCTACATCTATTCCGAGATATTCTTCCGCCCACCACCCTTTATCTATGTTAAATGCGTCTTTGAATCCGTATTTTCCGTATAAAAAATCTTTGTACTGCGAATAGAGGTATTTCAGCCCTTTAAGGGATTCCACCGGACTAAATGCGATAGCTCCTCCCATTCCGCACGGCGCTATAGTTCCGTCATTTATCGCCTCGCCCGGTTTGGCCCCATAACCCCTATAGCCCCCAGGACCGATTGATGCAGTCAGGCCCCAAGAGTTCTCGCCATACGTTTTATATGTATCGGAATTATCTATACAAAACTGTCTGTTCGCCCCTGTTGCCTTAACCGAATTTGTATAATAGTTAACGTCGCCTTCGTACAATGCGCGAAAGTCTATCCACGCGTGAGCATATTGATATGTAAAGAGGCTTCCTGTCGTGCAATATACGAGTTCAAAATCCTTGTACGAACCTACTGGACGCTTCCACTCAAACCACGCCTGGCTCGGAATCGGATGGGTCGGAGAGCCGATCGCAAGGGCATATAATATCATCGCCTCGCTGTAGGAATCCCAATAATATTCTAAAAAACCGCTCTCGGGTTTCCAGCCCATGCACAAAACATCTTTTTCGTTTAACATCCAATTCCAATCAACCCTTTCATAAAGCTCTCTCGATACTTCCTCTATTTCGGTCCCTTTAAAATATTCACCGCAAAAAAGCGCTCCTGCTAAAAAGAGCGCTGTATCTATCGAGGATGCTTCGGAATTCCACGCCCGCCGGGCCGTCCTCATATTCAAAAAATGGTAAAAGAAACCGTGTTCGTTCTGAACAACGTCCCTAAATGTAGTTAAGGTGCCCAGGACTCTATTATACACATCATCCTTGTCGCACCATCCGCGGCTTTCGCCAACGCATAATGCCACAAGACCAAATCCGACGGCAGCAATGCTCGAGGGCGCACCGGGCCTGGAGCTATCCTTTATCAGGCCGTTACGGGAATTAGACTCCCCTACGAAATAGGATATGCCGTCATGCTGAAGCTTATCGAGAAAACGCTCGTCTTGCGAAGAGGCTCCTAAAATCGGCGTAAATCCGAAAAGCGCCGTTAACGATAATATTAATATTAAGGCTCTCTTCATGTTTTATATTTGGATAATATGCCATCGATCTGGCCAACAACCTCTTTAAGCTTCTCGGCATCTTCTTTTGATATATTCTTTGCGATAAGTCCGATCTTGGCCTCGAGGGCGGTGACGGCTCCTTTTAACTTACTCATATCGTCATGAAGGGACTCGGCCATCTTATCTAAGACCGAGGCTGTTGCCTTCATCTCATCATCTTTTCTGAGATTAAAACGGGTCTTAAGGTCTCCTTCCTGTATCGCCTCAGCCGACTTCTCAAACCTGTACATCGGGCCTGCGATCTTATGCGACAGGAATATCCCGCCTAAGAATATGAAAAAACAAAGTATTAGGACTTTAGGCACAAGCGCGCGATTTACTGAAGCTAACGCATTCCACAGGGTCTCTCTCTCCTTCTCGCTCAAGAGCTGGGCCTCTCTAAATATCTTCTCAAGCCGGAAATCACCCTTCCCGTATCTGACATCTTCGTAGTCGGTTATTCTTCTTACGTTCTCCAGATCCTGCGAAACCTCAAATTCAGAGAAGTTCTCTATGATTGAGCCCCACATCCCGACATAGATCCCAAAACCGGTCACAAACATGACCACTAAAAGCAGTCCCACTATCAATAGAGTGTACTTGAGCTGAAAGCTCTTATTTATAAAATAATTTCTCCGTTTATGATGTGCAATGACCATATCTTCCTCCTATCGTTATGGATATAATTATAACACGGGAGAAAAAATAAACAAGAAAAAGGGGTCAGACCCCTTTTTCTAAACTATTTTCAGAAGTGAGGTCAGACCCCTTTTAAGACTTTTATAATTAGAGTGAGCGGAGGATTTGCTGGACTGCCTTGTAGGCGGCAGGGGCTTCTGAGCCATCAATAGGAACTATCTTAGGCAAGATGACAATGGAGTTAAGGGTCTCAAGCTTCTCCACGTCGTCTTTTGTAAAGGACGTCCTGTTATTGTCTTTAAACGCAATGCTATTTAAACAATTAACTATATTTTCATCGCCCAGTCCATAAGCAATTCGTAAGGCAAGGTCGTATAGGCCAATGACTGGAAGATAATTATTTTCGGGATTTCTAACATTTATAATTTTACCTAATTCGCCTTTTTCAGCATCAGTCAGTGCGCTTTGAGTTAATGTGGCGTCTCCGGCTATTGTTACAACTATATAATGTTTGCCTAATACCGGCTTCTCTCCTGGTTCGTGCTGTACCTGGCTTGCCGCTTCCTGGATTCCCTCCAAAAGCGCCCTTCCTGTGCCGCGCACCTCGAACAACGAAAGATCGGCATATCTCTTGACCGGATCTTCGCCTGCCTCCTGCATAGCCGCCCTTGCTTTTGGATCCAGCCCCGTATCGAAAGCCAATATTACCTCCATCTTGGGTAAGCTTCCGTTATAGGCGAGGGTGCCGAGAGTCTCTCTTAACCCTGCGGCTTCTGTTCTTATGCTTTTGATAATCTCTGCCGCATGTTTTCCCGTTATACTGGAAGCGGCTATTATACGATTGATTTCATCATCAATATGAGATGCTGGAGGCGTACCTCCTGATGCCGCTCCTGGTCTACCGGACGAGCCTTCACCGGTGGATTTGGAAATCTCAGGTTCTTCTTTGGGTTTAGGAAGGCCTGTTACTTTGTAGAATTCTTCTACCAGTTCAATTTTACGCGCTTCGCTGGGTGCGTTCACATATAAGCGCAGGACAGGCTCTGTCCCGGAAGCACGAAGGGCAATGTAGCTGCCATCTTCCATGGCAAATTTCAGCCCCTTATCGTACTCCTCCGGATCATACCACTTTGTTATCCTCTGGCCTGCAAATTCTGTCTTTCTGCCTTCTTTTATCTCGTTATGTAACTTAGTAAATTCATTCCACCCCGATTCTTTAACCTTTGCCTCTAGCCGCCTATCATATCTTTCATAGTAAATCTCCGAAGGCTTGCCCGCCCTTCTCAATTCATCTTGCATATCCTCATAATATTGTGCTAGGCTTCTACCTGTAGTTGCCACGAGTTCAAGGGCTAGTAACGCCGTAATCATGCCGTCTTTGTCTGGGGTCCATCCTTTGAATGATAATCCGTAGCTTTCTTCTGAGAATAAAGTACCCTCTTTGCCCAAAACACGTTTGGCATATTTAAATCCGACGGGCGTCTCTTTCGTCTCCATACCAAAAAGTTCTGCAACGTAGTCCTGCAGCGTCGAAGAGACGAAGCTTCTGCCCCACACGCCTCGAACATTTTTGTGTCTGGCAAGATAATGTCCGAGTATGGGCGTTAATTTATCCGGCTTAAATTCCTCTACTCTTTTTGTCTTCGGATTGTATTCGTTTACCTGAAATCTGTCGGCATCGTTATCGGCCGATCCGCCAAGCACTATGGCAGGTTCTTTCTTTTTCTGTTCTTCCTCTCCGGTGCCTTTGACCTTAGCTACGAGCTTTTCGAGTTTCTCCATTGTAGGCTCATAGCTCGCAACATATGTGTCGTCACTTGGTTTTTGCGTTTCAATTATATTATTCACCGGCAAGCCCAGCTCTTCAAACAAAAGCTTCATTGCTCGGCCGGAGCTTCCGTAGAAAGCACTGTAACATAAAGTAACCTTCTTCTCGCGGACAGCTCTCCTTATATTTTCAACGGCACCATCGCCCAAATGCTCCAAATACTTTAAAACCTCATCTGCATAATATTTATTAGCATCTATAGTTTCTATTTTGCCTTCCTTTATCAATGAGTCTATGCTCTTAACTCCTTTAACTTTTTCTGGTACAACATCATAGCTCGGCTTTTCGCGGCCGAAAATCTCTTCTTTTAAAATAGAGCCTATCACACTGGTAACTTCCGGAACCGAAGGCGCCCCGTCTTCAGCATTAAATTTTATTCCATCCCACTCATCCCCGTTATGGCTTGCTGTTAGGTATATGCCGCCGGCATACTTTTTCTTTTGAATCAAGCGGCTCATCGCAGGTAGCGGCGCGGAGGTATAATCGTCTTTGGATTTTGCCAAAGTCGCTTTTATGCCGTATGCCACTAAGATTCTTGCTATCTCCTCGGCGTACTCATAGTTACCGGGCCTGTTGTCATACATGACGATTAACCCTTTGTTCCACAACTTATCCCTAAACTCTTCGGTCGTGCCGGAGACAGTTTTATAAACTCCTTGCGCCTTCAGTAAATTATAAAGTGCTATGGACTTGGCTATCATACCGACATTTGCCATATTAAAATCTGCCTGGGTCCAACCATTACTTATAAGATTTTTGTATGTTTCGGCAAGTTTTTCATCTTTTTCGCTTACAGTTTCGCCCTTTGCCTTTGCAGCCTCAACTAACTCGTAAGTTTCCTTGAGTTTTTCATAAACTTCCGGAACAGGCATTCTTGCTCCGCTCGTTCCGAATTTAACGGATTGTGGTAAAGGCTTCCTGTAACCATCTACGCCTTCTGCAAAAGTCCTGGTTTCGATACCAGGCTCGGCACGGACCTCGGCCCGTCTTTCTTGCACGTTTTTCAGCGCCAAGGCCCTCCTGACATTATAACTCGTAGCTATTCCTTCAATATATTCTTCGTCTGCTCTCGGATTCATAATATGTGCTATTTCGTGATAGATCGCCTCCATAATCAAATCCACACCATCTTCTAATGACAATAGATACATAAAATCTTCTTCATCTACATATACAGACTCCCTCTTCTCGCCTGGATGGAAGATTAGATCAGGGGCAACTTCTGCAAGTCCCTTTTTAAATCCTGTAAGTATAACAAAATTTTTGATTCTACTTGTTTCCGAAATCGACAATTTTCTAAATTCTTTAACCAGTGCGTTATAGTTCTTGAGTGCGGTCTCGTATTTCTCCGTCTTCTTAGGTGCGATGCTGTCAAGCTTGGACTTACTCCATGGGTTTATATCTACATCGTTTTCGAAACCGAATCCTCTATTATAAGAAAGTAGCGATCCTGCCTTGTCTTTTTTCTTATCACGAATCAATTCTTCAAGTACGCCATTCACCGTCCCTTTCTTATCTTTGTATCTCGCGACTTCCACACCGTATGCCGATGTCCTTGGCCCATGCTCTTCATCCTCGAGTTTCCCGCCTCTTGCGCGGATCGAGCCGACTCCGCCAGAGTCTTTTTTGACCTTGCCCAAATACCGTTTTGCCAACAGAGGCCTTACCTGCTTAACAGCATTAATCCAATCTTGCTTTCCCTCCGGATCCGTAGTATCACCCCTCTTTCGTCTTGCATCACCAAGCTCATACGCAACTCCTGCCACTTCCTTTCGTCGTGAGACATTATTTTCTTTGTCGTCATTGGGGATATGCAGTTTTTTTCTTTCGCCTATATCAAAATCACCCGCTAGTCCATCTTCCAACGCAACATCATCATCGATTATAAGCTGCCCGTTGCCGTGTATATCAAAGGTTGTGGGCGCATTTACCATGGCCTCACCGATACCAACCTTTGCCCTTGACTCATCCCTAATGATTAGCGTAAGCACCGCACCTTGTTTTACCGTAACTCCTTCGCGAACGTTGGCGATATGAAAGACTTTTCCTTCACCTATCTCAAAGTCTCCCGTACCTTTACCCTCTAAACAGGTGTAATCATCGATTATAAGCTGCCCGTTGCCGTGTATATCGAAGGTTGTGGGTGCGGTTGCCGCGATAGGACTACCGATACTAATCTTCGCTTTACGCTCATCCCTAATGATCAGCGTAATCGGCCTGCTTATGTTTATCTTCTTTCCTTTTTCAAGATTGTCAACGCGAACGTGGACGATATGAAACACCTCGCCTTCGCCTATCTTAAATACTTTTTTACTGTCTAAGACCGCGCCTTCATCGATTATAAGTCGTCCCTTGGGGTGTATCTCGAAGGTTGCGTTTATATTGAAGGTTGCGGGCGCAGTTACCATGGCACTCTTAAGGTCTTCGATTTTTTTTCCTCGAATCGTAATGACCTCACCGGCGCCTTCGCCGGCTTTAAGCGTAAGCGGGGCTTTATTTTTATGTGTCCTCATTTTCTCCTCATCCTTGAGTTTCCCGCCTCTTGCGCTGATCGAGCCGACCCCACCAGAGCCTTTCTTGACCTTGCCTGTGCCGGGTATTTTCTCAAAATAGCGTGCCCTTACTACCTTCTCAGCTTCAATCCAAATGGCCACTTCTTCCTTCGAACCCTCCCCAAGAACTCCATCGAGGCGCCTTTCGTCATATTTCCTAATGGCCTCCGCGCTTATTTCATGCCGTAGTTTTTCAGTAAGCTCTTTAGTGACATGCAGGCGAACTCCATCCGGTATAGCAAAATGTTCCCAGATTCTATTTTTGATAGGTTCACCGTTAACCATAACGTGTTCTTTAAAAACAACATCGGAATCGATCTCGAGCTGAGCATCTATACCTAGTTCGAAGGATACTTTTGTACGTGGTTCAACCTTAACATTATTGCGGACACGAGCCTTTGACCTTAGTTCGTTCTTAGCTGTTAAGCTAAAAGTGCTGTCATCTCCTAACTGAAAACGATCACCTACTTTAGTATCTGCTACTCTAATACAGAATCGAGGGTTGGCCCCCAGGGCACCATCTTTACCCAATTTACCCGCTAAATATTCACCTTTAGGGTTCACTTTATATAAATACCTGCCATCCGGAAATGCGAATGTGCCGGAGAACTCCAGAAACATATATCTTCTGTCTTCTTCTTTTTCAGGAAACTTCCAGTTTAATCTTTTTAGCGGCTTCGCCCAATGCTTAGTTATATCTCTTGCTGCCTCGATATGCGTTGGCTTTATTGGCGCATGTCCGACCCTATCTACTACTATAGTGGCCCCTTGTGAGTTGCCGGTGCGAGAACGATCAAATAATCTAGATCTAAACACCCACGCCCATAGCTTCCTTGACTCCTCAGTGTAGTGCTTGCCTGTTTCAGGATCATATCCAGCGACCGGCACATACTCCTTAACAACCGGCAGAGGATTTAAGCCGGTAAGTGACGATAAACTCACGATATAGTTCTTAGTATTTCCGAGGAGTAAAAGCCTCGCATTCTTCATTAAATTCTCTTTGGTGTAGTTTCCGTCTTTAAAATTATCCGGTAACTCCTTTACAGATAAGCAATGCTCTTTAACCCAATTTTCCACATCTTGTGGCTTTGTTATACCTTTTTCTCCTAACATCTTCTTAAAACCATCCAAGGTGTACATGCCTTTTTCATCTTTGACAAATAGAACCTTTTCAGATCCTATTCTATACATATATGGTAAATACGAAATCTCCTTCGGCACCTCACCATATCCCATAACGATTCTTTTGCCATTAATGAATCCCACCAACTCGACTTTTTCGCGAGGATCCACTCTCTCAACCACCACCATGCTTAATCGTTCTGTGCCGGCCGGTGCATTCTCGGTGGCCTTCACGTGATGTCCGAAACATCTTCGGCCTGGCGGAAGTTCGTTTTCCGGGAGTGTTATTGCTAGATACTCAGTTCCGAAACCATTCTCAAGCCATTCTACTAATTTTTGCTGCGAATCCTTGTCCGTCGAATCCCTGGGCTTAAGCATGTCCATTACATCGCCATCTCCAAATCCGGATGCAGCCACCACCTGTTGAACCTCTGTCATCTCCTCGCCCGTATGCCGCACCCCGAGAACCCTTTCTATGTCCTCCAGGTAATACTCACCGTTATCTGTTATATGAGGTATTGTTCTTTGGCGCACAATCTTCACATCTTCTGTAGGAACGAGACCAAAATATCCTCCATCAAATATGTTCTTGCCAAAAACATACTCAATTCTTTTATGATTAGTCTCACCATACTCCTTACCATACTTCGTAGGAATACCACTCGTCACTATAGGCCACGGCAGGCGGTTGCCGTATTCTCTGCGCAAAGCAGAAATATTCGAAGCTCCTATTTGCGCAAACAAACTAGAACTGACAGACCCTCCGGAAAACAATATCATAGGGTCGTCTAATTTAAACCCTTGCACAGGATCCCCCGCAACCTCTAATATCCCGATGCCTTCTTTATTTGCCGCGCCATTTTTAAATATATTTTCGCCGATCTCTCGAGCCTCTCTATTCTCCGGGGTATCTTGGGTCAAAACGCACACCTTCCCCGCTTCAAAGTCTTCTGGTTTAATACCAAGGGGAGGATCTTTTTTACGTCTATCTCTGAAAAGTTCTTCTGCTTTATCTATATCTAGGGTTTTAAGGTGTAGTATAAAGTTCCTTTTCTGTATTGCATCCAGCTTTGCCCAGGACTTGAAGATGCCGCCCTTACCAAAGACCATTAATTTTGCGACAAGCATCATCTCCTCGTATTCCCTCTCTCTCTCCTTCTTCCTATCCTCCTCCGAGAGCCCCCTCACCTTTGCTGAAAATATCGGATCCGTAATTATTCTGAATATCACTGCATTCGAAGTGAGCCTTTTAAAGCTAAGGTCATACCCGCTTCCCTTGCCTCTTTCCCCGTATATTCTACCATAGGCATTTAGCTGCTTTTCGATCATGCCTTCCACCTTTGATAGTAACGAAATTGCCCCTGTTGTTTCTCTCATTTCCCGTCGAACAAAGAAAAGGTCCGCAATGCCATCTCTGAAATGCACCTGTTTACGCTCTGCTTCTTTTCTTTCACCTTCACCTGCCCCCCGCAAGATTTTATGACGATCGAGGGGTTTTTTGTCTTTCCCTTGGTAGTATTTCACCGAGCCACCTAAATCGGTAATCACTTCACCGGCCTCTTCAGAGCCTTCTGCGCCAGCGTGGAAGGCAAGAACGGGCCTATCTCTTAAGAATTTTGACATTACTACAAATTCGCGATTTGCGTATTCGGCAAGGCTCATGATCTTGCCATCCTTGCCTTTCGGGTACATTCCATCTACTTCTTCTTCAGCGCGTTTCCAGTCTTCTTCGATATTACCCGTCGACAACTTCTCTGCGCGATTCTTTATCATTTCCCACCGCGTTCTGAAGAAATATATGTTTCCGTCTTTTATTCTCTCATTCCAATATTTAATCGCCGCGTTTGCGACCGCCTTTTCTTTATCGTGCGCAATCTCGCTCCCACGAGGCGGGTCCTTTACGCGAGATCTTATAAGCGCATTATTATTCCGCCATGCAAGATCATTAGCGCCGGCCTTATAAACGTCAATTCTGGCAAGTACATGTCCGGTCTTGTCAGTAAGGGTTAATGTGGTTTCACTTGCCTTGGGATCATCCATCGTTCCAATTATTTCCGTGACGATGCTCCCATCTGGTCTCGTAAACTTGCCTGCGCAGTTGCCGATCTTACCTGCCCTGACAAAATCTGGGCGGGCAGCAAAATGAGTTTCTAGCGGTGAATAATCGTCGTCTTGGGCTGCGGCAGCTAACCTTTTAATATTGGCCCGCCTATATTCATCAGTCTCTGCATAATTGATGGCGGGTTGTGCGGCTTCAAAATCTCGGTCATTCAGTGACGGATTCGGCAGAGAGTAGAAACCTTTGCCAAGGGTGCCGACCCTTCGCCAGGTTATGCGATCAGGGTCGTACAGGATAGAGGGATGTTCATCGCGAATCACGAAAAAGACCCTCTCCTCTATCTCATCCTGTATATCGGGCTTAAGCTTATTGAAATAAAGAGGTAGGTTTTCCGCGCTTTTATCTCCTAATTTTTTTAACTCCGTAGGAAGAGACGGATTATTTTTGATATAGGTATTGAGTTGTTCCTTGACAACCGGATAATGCTCCACAAATCCTTCCCATTTTTTTAAATCTCCTAAATAATCGCGTATCAGGCCCTTCAACCCGCCCTCAAATTTGAAAGGCAGGAAGATTGCGCTTCGAGAAACCACGGTATGGGTTGTACCCTTCTCGGTCATTCGAATGGTGTTCACATTCTCATCGCTTCTTATAACAATCGGATCGGTAGTAGGTGCCGGGAAGAAGTTGGAGATCCTTATATAACCCCTCTCAAAAGCGCTTGGGCTAAAAGTTACCTGTTGATACAAAAATGAGGCGTCCAGAATCTGAGTCCTGGGCGGAATCTTCCACGTCTTTCCTTCAGGAATATAAATGGCTACGTTTGACATCACGATCCGGTCGGAGCCTTCGGGTATCTCGATCTTGCCGCCGCCTATAACCTGAACGTTTTCGATTAGATATCTCGCCTTACTATTTTTAACAACGAGATTTGGGTCCGGCCCTTCAGTATCTAAATTCGTGTTTATAAGGTTCTGGTCTTTGTCTTTGGGAAGGCGCATGCTCTTTCGGCCTTCAGGGGTAAAGGCGATAAATTCAAATAAGTTATGAATCGGGTTCAGATGCCCTGTATCCTGCCAGATATGCCCTTTACCGAAATCGAAGACATAGATTTTTGTACGGCCGGGGTTTTGAGGATCAAAGATCTTATCGAATACCTCTTTCATCTTAACCCAATCATCTATATCTATCTCTTTACCTTTATCTTTTGGCACCTGTTTCTTCCAATCTTCCATGTTGTAAAATCGGGACATAAATGCCACCGTAAAGTAACTTACGGGTAATGCGTCCATGCCGGTATAACGGGCGTTCTTCTTCTTGAGGGTCTTACTCTCGAGCCTGGAAAATTCTTTAACAATTTTGACTGCCAGTTCTTTATGTATGAGTTCACCGAAGGGGTTCGCGTAAAGAGCGCCCTTGTCCTCATTCAGATGAGCTATGCTGATAATGACTAAGTCGTCCTTGGACTTCTCGTAAAAATTGCTCATCTCATAAGCCCTCGGATGATCCGGAGGGTAAGCGGTCAAGACACCGAGCTCATGGAGGTTCTCTTGTTCGATACGTTTCCGAACCCGTGTAAGCGGATTCTGGTTTAGCCTATCGAACATCTGCTGTCTTTTTGTCTCATCGTTTATGATTACCTGCCAGGCGGCTTTAAGATCGCTGGTCTGGCCGATTTCCAGAACAGCTCTATCAAGAGCCGATAACTCTTCGCCTTCTTCGACAAGTTGGATCCTGTGACCGGATGTGAACATGGCAAAGTCATTCTTGATTTTAGGATTTTCCAAAATACGAGGCAAATTGGATTCGCCAAAAAATGTGTAATTATCGCTGGCAGACCATGGTAATACCTCGTTTCGGATATCTTTAGGCAGAGTCTTTAATATCGTGAGGTTGATGATTAGATTAAAAGTCCTGGCATCCATGCCTTTGATAAAGGTCGAAAGGCCGGTGTGGAGCCTTCCCAGCGTCTCATTTCCGGCCCGTGTTTTGAGTCCTCCATCTGTAATGACAATGACTGTCTTCTTAAGCAGTCTCTTATAAAATTCTTGCCATGCGTCGTCGTCAAAACTACGCAGACTTGATAAAAATTTCTCGAATGTATTAACGCCGGATTTCTGCAACTCTTTTTGGTAAAGTTCAAAATAGAGTTTAAACATATTGTGCGTAAATGCCGGGAAATCATGAGCCCTATCCTCCCGGTTTTCTATCGCAAGAAGAGGATGGATTTTTCCTTTGGACTTATTGATGAGCTCTCTATCCGCCCGGCGATAAAGCTCCGGGGAAAGTTTGTTCATCTCCTTAATATTCGTCAGCGAATAGCCCTCGATCTGGCCGGCCTGAAGTTCTTCCAGTGTCTTATAGACTTCCCGGATAAAATCGTCCAGATTCTCCGGATGTATCTGCTCGGCATCTCTGACCGCATCCGCTCCAGTGGCTGGTTCTGCAGCTGCTTGAGTCAAAGATGCTTCTTTGAGCACTAAGGCTATGGAGGGTGCATCATCCTCCTTGAGAGTGGGATTTAGAATGTGCCATATTTCATGAGCCAAGAATTGTTCTCTTGCAGGTTGTGACAGGCGTTTAAACCATGCCCACCTTGCCGGAGAGAGATAGATCCTCTTTTTTTCATGCTTAAGAGTACCTCCAGATTGCCAAAATACTCCCCCCCTGCCTTGATGAGCTATTAAGAAATCATCGCACTCTCTAAGGCCTGGGATCTGGTAGATTTCCACTCCTTCATATGTAGTAACTAAAAGCGGTCTTTCATCTGGAGGCGTACGATAAGCGAAAGCCTGTTTAATAATTTCATTTACTTTATCTTTTCGTTCTGGGGTAAACACCTCTCCTGGCACCATTATATTACCTTGAGCGCTGGGTCCAAGCGGTGTTATCACCGTGTTATAAGCCGCGTCAAAGGCTGCTATAAATTCTTCGGAGTTCATTATATCTTTTATAATTTTTTCGATATTGGTTGAATCTTTTAAAAGTTTTTGGTCTTTTAAAGACTTAAGCCTGGTTCTCAACGCCAGTTCATACGCGCCTTTAAACGTTTTCAGCTCTTTCGGCAACCTGTCCCATTTACCATCGCGCTTTGCCTCGTTGACCCGCTTTCGCAACCAACCAGTGAGGTGAAGGTTTAACCATCTGTCTTTTACCTCACGTTTTGTATCACTAATTAAACGTATTCCTCTTATCTTTTTACTTAACCAGTCAATCTCCCTTGCTCTAAGTCCAGTCACCCAAGGTCTCGAAAATGGCGCAAGAAGCCCCATCCCTTCCTGCGCTGCGGCAGTGCCAACTAAAATATCCTCTAATGATGTCCTCTGGTTTGTCAGGACCTGTATATAAGGGCTGGGGACGTCTTTTGTGATGTTGGGGCATATGACCATATACGAGAGGCGCCGCCTCTCCAAAAGATTGGTTATGCCCTCTGAATGAAAGCCTCCTGTTATCAAGACTGCGATTTTTGCCTTTTCCTTCCTCATCACTTTAAGGGTATTATTGACAAGTGCCTTATCGCGCCTTATGGCAATGGAATAAAAATCTTCTAACTTGGGGACGGAATTTGCTACCGCCTCACTCGGCGGGGTAATCTCGTAGGCGAGGCCGTATTGAACGGTCTTCTTCTTTATGAAGTCCGTAAATACCCCGTAGGTGAAATCTTCTTTGTGGGCCTGGTAATACTCAAAATCGCCGTTTAAGAGTTTTATATTTACAAGGCCCAAGAGTATGTCTATGTGGCCGGAGAGTTTGTCGAGGGTGCGCTGGTCATCATTAGTGAAGATCTTCTCTTTTAAGGCAATCTCCAAATTTTTAATGTCTTTGAACAGGTGCTCGTTCTCTATTTTGGAATAGGTAACTGTATAGATTATATAATTGATCAGGTTCGGGAATCTATTCACCATCTCTATCTCGTTCTGTGCGGCCAGATTCTTAAGATAGACGTAATATTCGGATGAAGAGACCTTCCCGACCTTAAAGAGAAGCGATTTGTCTACAAGCTTGGTAAGGCCGTCTTTCGACAACTTCTTGCTAAGCTCGTCTATTAAGGTGTTTCTTTCCTTGTCTACAACATCAAAGTCTATCTTCTTTTCATAGATGAGGACGCTCACGAGCTTAAAGAAGTTCTCATAATCCCTTAAATTTATCTTGTGCTTTTCGGACATGCCCTGAAGGAATCTCGCGTAGTCGTTAAACTGGACCTTCCTGGATTCGTGGTCCGTAATTTTTGCATCTAGACTTTTTAGTTCCTGTGAATATATATAATTTTTAAGCCTGTTTAATACGGCCTTAATCTGGTTATAATATTTTTCGGTTTGGGCCTTTAATGGGTAGGTTGATGTGAAGGCATTCAAATTCTTGATATAGTATGAGCGGGTCTCTGCGCCGAATAGCTTTATTGGATAGTCTGTCGTGATGGATAAAAATTCGGGACCGGTGATTTCGCCCTTCTTCATGAAGTAGTCGGCGACCTCTCTTCGAACGTCATCGTCAGGGAAGGCCTTGAACCAGGATGTGTCTATAACACCGTCTGCGCCTTCTACCGAAACCAGGTTCACGTTATAGTTCTTTGTCAGGGCCTCTAATATCTTGGCTATATTGGTCTGGGCCTCATAATTACAGTGTGCGTCCTGGATGTGTATTAAAAGCTTTCCCTTCTTACCCATATATTTGGACTTTACCAGGCCGAAATCCCTCGGTATCACTATCGTATCGGGATTTGCAACGATCTCTTCGTGTTTTGGCGGTTTGGTCGGATTTTTGGTAGGTACTGCAAATGCGAGATTTGAGATTATAAAGGTATGGATTAACAGGACAGAGATTACCCTAATAAATATCCTATTATTATTTTTCATCTTCCAGACTATCATATTCTCCTTCATCTTACTTTTTGTTCACCTATCAGAATATTCACTAAGTATATCATATCATTACGGAATAGTCAACACTAACAAGCTACCTTTTTTATACCTTAATTCTTACGCTTTACTCAACACCTCGTCAAGCGTCCTCGTATAGTCGTCGTAAGCCTTCCTGATCCTTTCTGTTATCTTTAGACTACGCGGTAGAGTTAAAAACCACAGATCCTCTTCCGGGCCACGCTTATTTTTTATATTAAATATAGCGCCTAATGCATCCGAGAATAAATAGATCCCGTCCCTGGATTCAAAAGAAACAACCGCGATATCATGTTTTGCTGATTCATTCTCTACGTCTTGCAGATTAACATCTTCTGTTTGGCCTTTTATCGCTCCAAGCAATCTACCGTTGTTAAGGCCCTGTGAGCGCGCATATTTTACCAGGTAACGTAACTCTTTGGCCTCATTAGGATGTAATGTATTTATGTCGTCCGCGTTATATTTTTCTGCTAATGTCATCGCATCCATGGGTTTTACAGTTATTGAGCTATTCGCACCCTTTATAATCTTTTCTAACAACGCGGCGGTATTTCGTTCTCTTCCATATACGATCATTGTGGAATTATTTAAGGCGGTTGCCTTTTTCAGGGTCTCCTCAAAATCCATTATAGAGGCCTGAGACAAAATGTCATCCGCATACAGTATCAAGCCGTTGGAGAAATCGTCTTTATAATCCGGCAGTTCACGCACGCTATCGGTTATCTCTTGACCCAGCACATTCCTTAAAGCCGCGGTAGCTGCGGAGAAGGCTCTCTGTAAATCTTCCAAGGATGGAACCCTCACCCCAGGAAGCGGTGATGCTGTTCCTGTCGGCGCTGCCTGCTGGGGACCTTCTTGTTCTGGGATGTCTCCACGCCACTCACCTCGAGCTCTTAAATCTTCTCTATGTTGTCTTAAGCCTTCCATGAATAGAGACGCTTTTGTGACCATTAAAGCATCGTGGAATTCCGTACCAGGGAGGGCCCGTTTTAACCTCTCTTTAACAGCCCCCAGTGCACTCGTATCACCAAGATCTCTTAATGCCTTAGCGGCCACGATGGGAACAGGCCTGTCTTTATCTTCTAACAGTTTGATGAGAGTTTCGGTTGCTAGATTATTACCAGATTTTCCTAAGGCGGTGGCAGCAGCCGCACGAACAGCCGGATCCGGACTTCCCGCTGCTTCAATAGCGACTAAGACTTCTTCAGTCTGGCGCTTTTTTTCTTCCCGAGCCCTTAGTTCTTTGCTACCTGCGATGATTTTTAATCTTGCGGCAGACCGCAAGGCCGGCTGGGTATGTTCGACGCTAAAGGCGCCTCTTACCAAACAATTTGCCAATAAATCCAGTTCCGCATCGGTTAGATTTCCAAATGTTACCCAGTATCCGGCTATTTCATATTCAGATGAATCACCTTTTAAACCGCTCTTAAAGGCTTCTTCGGCGCGCGAATTCTTTGTTTCCCCGCCTACGCCTTCCACTGTGATATTTAACTTGTTACCGGCCAAACCGTAAAGATTGCTCGGAATTACAGACGGAATTTCGCCGCGCAGCCTTACACTAAATAAGGCGACTGCCATATCATTTGCAACGTAAGTGAATTCCTCTTTTTCCAAAGCCGTTATTAACGGGGCTGCAGTGGTATCATCTCTCTTGCCCAGGGCTTTCGCTGCAGATGAACGAACTTTAGGGCTTACGTCATAGAGAGCCTTCTCCAGCGCCCCTGTAATACGGGGATGTTGAACCGGACCAAGAACCTTCACAATGGCAATGCGGGCGTATTCGTTTTCGCAAGACAGGGCTTCTATAAGGGCCTCTATATCTATCTCTTTTAAGGCCGCCGCGGCATCTCTGCATTTATCCGTATCCATCGTAGCCGCCAAGACCTTTTCTATGCCGGAAATTACCCGCGGCTTGCCTATCTTTTTGGCTATCTCGACCAAGCCTCTTTTTGCATTTAACCTTACATCAATATCATCATTGGTTATTTTCTGTAGATGCCAGTACAGATAAAGAATATTTCTCTTACTGTAAATAATACTTCCGCCTATTGCGACGACGGATAGAACCCCTCCTGCCATTAACATGTTCGCGGAGATGAAACCCTTCCATAACAGGAAGGCCAAACCTAATCCGACTACACATGCTCCTACCATAGCAAGGCCCATCTCTGTCATGCTAATGCCCTTACCGTTGAGCAACTCACTTTCGGAGCCAGTTGATGCCGGAATAGCAGAAGGACTATCTCTTAAGGCCTCTTTAGCGTGATATGCCGCATTAGAACCTCCATCTTTTGATACTTCACTAAGGCCTTGAAGCGCCGTCGTAGTACCGAGCGCTTTTAATACCTCAGCGGCTAATTCGTACGCAGCGATATAAGCTCTATCTTTTAATACCCCTATTAAGGGCTCCTCTAATTCCAGGAAGACTCCGGGGCCCTTTTCGTTAAACATCTTTCTTAAGGCCTTTTCAGCGGTAGACATAATAAGTATATATCCATCTTTTAATGCCTCGATTAGGGTCTCTTTTAATTCTAATGCCTCATCAGGGGATTGAGGCGCCGCTTCATTAGCGATAACCCCTAATACCTCAGCGAGAAATAGACGCGGGGAACGATCAACGCTGTCGTCTTTAAATCGTTCTATTAAGGCAGGGGTTATTTCCGCAAAGGGTTGGATGCCGCGCTCATCAAGATTCTCTCTTAACTCTCTTTCGGCAATATCTACAAGATGTGGATTTTTATCTTTTAATGCCTTGGTAAGGGCAAGAAGGGCATCTTTATTACCAATCATTCCTAATGGTTCGACAGCATATTCACGCGCATCAGGAGAAGCGCCTTCATCTTCTAACAGTTCTACTAAGAGTTGACCCGTTTCTTCTAATGCTTGGAATAGTTCAAAGGCCTGAGTTACTTTTAAGGGGTGGGGTACTTGTGCTTCCAACAAGCCTTGGGCTTTGCACTCCTCCAGAACGTCTTCTAAGTCAATACTGGCGGAAAACGCAGCGCCATAATGTTCATCTCTTAATGCCTTAGCGAGTCTTACCATTTTTGTCCTTAGAGGCTCTTGCGGCGCTTCCTCTTGCGCTGATGGCGGTTCCTGTTGAGGTGCTTCTTTTTCGCCTCCTGCCTCAGGTAGTAAGGTAGGTCTTTGTGAGTCTGCTGGCGCAGGTGTCGCCGCAGGTGCTTGCGGCTGAAGTGGCGCTTTCTCTGCTGGCGGATTCTTTTCTGTCGTTGCAGAGGCGAGGGACGATTCTCGCGAAGGTACTTGTTGGGTAGGTTCTGGCGGCCCCCGCTGAGGCACCTCTTTGGGCTCTGGTGGAGGCTCCTGCCCTTTTTCTGGTGAGGTTGGAGCTAAGGCGGGGGGTTTTTGCCTCTCTCCTTCTTTCGCCGGAACATCAGCTGTTCCCTCATCTTGCCCTGCCATGGCAGGGCTTTGCTGGGGAGCGCTAACTTCGATAATCAGTTCGCCGTGACGGTCGACTACCGTCTCAACATCTTCCTCATGAAATTTTTGGTGCGTCCACGGATCTTTCCAATCCCAAATCGTTTTTTCCTCGTACGTCACCGAAGGTACATACCTAATCTCAAGATCGGTATCATTTACCAGGCTATCATATATAAGATCAATCTGTTCGTCGGTTAATCTGTCTCTTTCTCGGTAAAGGTCCTTCGCCATCGCCCTCATAGCCACTCTTAATCTCCCTACAACAACGTTTGGTCTTGTGATCTGATTCAAAAATATTAAGGAGTCTCTAAGGATCTCATTATGCATCTCATTATAATAATTTGCGGTATCACCTACTATTCTCACCAGAGGCTTTATTAACCTTTTCTCCTCCTCCTTTGTAAGGCCCAAATCACGTAAGGCACGTACGGTTAAAAATAGTACCCGGGTATTTTGATATTCCTGATATTGCTCTAGTATTCCTAAAAGAGGTCCTTTTGCCCTTGGATCCCCTATCTCTCCAAGGGCTTTTATAACGTCTTCTATAAGGTAAAGGTAGTTTTTATTCGATGATAAAAGCTTTAGCAGTGGTTCTGTAGCGAGGGGGTTTTTAAGTTTTCCCAGAGCTCGTACAGCGTTATCGCGGACTTCCCAATTTTTAGATGACAACCTCCGCACATACCACCAAGACCTCACCCGAGGGGATGTTCGCCAGACCACAAAGACTAGGCCAATGACAATTGCTATTCCCACAGCCGCTGTAATATAAGGAGATGTGACGGCCAGATTGCTTACCGCCAAGTAGGCCCTGGCTGATGGTTCAGATAAAAACGGAACGATTAGGCATCCCAGCCCCCAGAAACTTTTCGTTTCTGGTTTTTTAACCACAATGGTCAAACGCCCTGGTTTCGTGATATCCCTGTGATCGGCACGCGCTTCGAAATATCGTTCTTCCCCAAGGATAAAAGGATCATATTTAAGGTTGAAAGGAATCCCATTTTCTAAATAACTGGTTATCTCTTTAATCTGTTCTTCAGTTAAATGTTGTAATCTAGTACCGCCAAAATAATCTTTTGTTCTCTCCTCTACATCTTGCGATATCTTAGCTAAAGCTGTAAAAAGAGGCCGTAATAGATCCAAACGCGGTACTACATTTTCTAAAAGATTTAATGCTTTTTTGGCCTCCCAATCCCTGTGATTTTGAATACCATATACGTATAGCATCACCAGTGGTTCTATTAATCGTTCATCTTTTATCATCTCTTGCTTTTCCAATGTGTCAAGGAGAGTCCTGGCAAGTCCTATGGTTTCTTGTGAGCTTTTTTCATGAACAACGGTGATTTTGGTTAAACTATCGGCTTTAATCAAAAGATTTTTAATTAAAAGAGTTTTTGAATCCTCCATTAGGCTAGGATTGTTTGCCGAGCGCTCTATTATTTTTCCCAGAGTACCTATCGCGGTTAACCAAGCCGTCGTATCATGACTTTCAAACAAGCGCTCCGATGCTTTAAAAGATAGTTCTCTCTCGTCTGATTTATCTATCAAGATTTTTGTGGCGGCGATGCGAACCTTCACGCTAGGGTCATTTAAAGCCCTGTCATAAATAAGCCTTTGCGCGTTAACGTCTCTTGCTTTTTCTCCTAAAAAAACAAGCGTGGCTAAACGAGCTTCTTCATTATCATCTCCAAACGAACCCTCCGCTACCGTAAGGGCTGAAGCGATGTTGTCTTCTACGGATAATCTTGTTATCTCAGATAAATGCGGCCACATAGCTTCTCTCACTGAAGCCGCGGCTTTTAGAATATTTTCGGCGGCAGGGTCGTTTAGCTTTTCTAGGCGGTCTTTTACAGTTAAAATAACGTCTGGATCTGCACTTTTCAGCATGCGTTCATGGGCTTTAAGAGTTGCTTCTTTAAGAAATCTGTCTTCTTTATTTAAAATGTGTAATTTATAGAGGGTCTCTGCTGCTGCGGTGAGAACCTCCATACCCGGGTCGGTTAAGGCTATCCTTTCAAGGCGCTTTTGCGCTTCAGGTTGTGCGTCAGAACTCAGTGTATGTTTTAGCATACGCTCTAGAATCCCTACCGCTTTTAAACGGTCTTTTTCCGGACCATCGCTTTTTGACAATGAGTCTAATGCGTTAAAACCTGCGGAGTTACTATAATCGAATAAGGCCATTGCGGCAGCCGTATGAACCCTTGTTTCCGGGTCTTCTGAAGCCATTTTTTTAAGAAGAATTTCCGCGGCAGGACTCTTTCTTTTCGTTAGAACCAGGATCACTGCTTCTCGGATTTCAGGATCTGTATCTTCAGATAATTTTCTAAATTTTTCAATAACATCGATATCTTTAAATTTATCAGATACGGCTATCTCCGACCACCTACGCACCGCAACCAGATATGAAAGGGACGGCTCTTGCCTAAAACGGTCTTTGAGCTCGGAGGCGGCTATAAACCTAATTACCGAATTATCATTTTCTAACAAACCATTTAGTACTGTTCGAGCACGGTCGTCCTTCAATTGATCGGCTAAAACACGGATAAAAACAGTAAGGGTCCCCGTAGCATCTTTTATATATTGAGGAAGATAAGTGGGCGGGGAGGGGAAGTGTTCTATAGCTTTAATTAAGGCATCGGCTGAGCCTGTTATGCCCATTCTTCCTATGGCTACTGCGGCTCTTTGAGCAAGAGAAGGATGATCCGTTTTCAATGCCTCCTCCAGCGCAGACTTAACTTCCGGCGTAATCTTACCTATTCCTTCCAAAATCGTAATTGCATTTTTTGCAAAATCAGAATCGGCTTCTTTATCTTTCACCACAGCGCTTAATAGAGAGATGCTTTTTTCTTCACCGAGCCTCTCTACCCAAATTTTATGAATCATCCTTTTTTGATTATAATATTGACCAAATGCAATATCTACTAATAGTTCAACCGCTCTTTTGTCATCTTTCTCCTTTATCCGTCTAACCAACTTTTTTATTCTTGTCGCGTCGAGTAGCCTAGTTATTATCTCCTCTCTAGCGACGATTAAAATGGGGATTAAAATAGAAGCTAGAAGAAGGATGATAGCAAAAAAAGGAAAAGAAAAAGTCTCTTTCCAGTATTCTCTGACACGCGCTTTTTGTCTTTCGGTCATACTGTCTCCGAAGCAATAAGTCGGGATTTGTTTGATGAATTTTGTCACGCTTCCTATGCGCGGGGCGTTACGCTCCTCCTCTTCTTCTATCTTCCTCCACTCTTTCGCCAGCTTTTTTTGTTTCGCCGTGTCCTCACGCTTTGTTTTCTCCAGGTCGGCCATTAACGGCCTCTTGCCGATCGGAATCTTGTGCTCGCGAGACTGTAATTCCTTTAATGCCCCTTCGACAATGTCACGCAAATTTTCTCTCGTTGATACTAGCTTTTTGAGTGGAGCTATAACCCGTTCGTCGCCAATCTTTCCCAATGCTAGAATGGCCCAGGCGGCCATGTGCAGATCCGGATCTTCTAATAGTTCTATAATCTTTTGCTGAATTGCTTCTCCCTGGTAACCGCCTATTGAATAGCCCATCCTCGATAAAGCCTCGCAAGCACCTCTACGGATAGCGGGGTTCTCGTAGTCTAATGGTTCTCTGTTTAATGCCTCTATAAGAGCGGGAAGCGCGGGTGAGCCAATTTCAGCTATGGCCTCTATGGCTTCATCAATTGGTTCACGGTTCCAGCCTGAATGAGTCTTGCGGTCTCTATATTGAAATGTTGCTATAAAAGCCTTGATTCTTCGAGGATTATCTGTTTTTCTGAGAAATCTGACAGCAGCTACCCTGGTCTCATCGTATTCGGGAAGAACTTCACGGTTATTAAATCCCAACAACAGATCGATAAGCCGCTCTTCCGCTTTTTCACCGCCTGTAAGTACTAACGCTTTGACTATCTGCCGGCGTTGAAACTTCCACTTATGGACTTTAAACGCCTCGACAAGCGCTGGAGTTGCTCGCTCGTCGCCGAAGTTCCCTAGGGTCTCGCAGATTAAGCTGAATTGAAGGAGTTGCTTTTCCCCCTCGCGTGTATCTGATGTCAATCTGGGAAAAGATTTTAACTTTTTGATAAGGGCAGAAACAGCGGGCTTGCCGAATGCGACTAATCTCTCCCTTGCTCTCCCGGGAGTCAATCCTATAAACTCTCCTTCTCTTTTCTCTGCTCTCAAGTCGTGAATAAGTTTTTTTATCTCCTCCTCTTGTGTAGGCGTCTTGGTCAATGTCGCTGAACTCGCCTGAGGCGATGGCACTTCCGCGGTTCCGCCTATCCTAGGCGCGGCTATTGCCTGGAATATCGCCAACGGGATTGCCACCACTATTGCCCCGATAGTAGAAAGAAGGATCGACCTCACGACAGTCGGGGCTGGGGTAACTCTGCCGCCTTTGATGTCGGAAGGGGCCCCAGACTCTGTAAGTAAACTGCTAAATACCTCCGGCAGGCCGTATGGGACTGGCATGGGTGTTGTCCCCGCCATGGCCTCTTTCATCGAAATTAGTTCAAAGTCGCTCAGGTCCGATGCGCTTGGCTCGCCCTTTTGATCAATGGCGCCGCGACGCTCGCCCTCGCTTGTAACCACTATCCCCTTACCTTGTTTTGCCGCGGAGGCCCACCTGTAATACAGGTAAAGCAAAATACCTTTATTTTTGGAAACATCTATTTCCATTTTATCCAGGACACCTTTGATGGCCAACAGGGCGTTATAGCCTTTGATATCGGGCCCAGGGACTTCCGCGATCGGACTGGTAATATTTACTTTAGATCTTCCTTCTACGCCGGCAGACTGCGCTTCCCCACGTACGTCTTTTATCGCCCACTCATCTGTAATAAAATCGTAAGCGCGAAGATCCTCTTCTGAAAGCGTACTCCTTAACGCTATGCGTATCTCATAGTTCTTCCCCTCTTCCTTATAAGGAATTACCACTACGCGATCATCCCTATCATCAAGGTCCACCTGCGGAACATCTATCCTTTTCAGTGCCTCGTCTAATCCCGCCTCATCTAATTCGGCCCTTAAATCGCCGAGAAACCTGCGGCGGTCATGCGGCTCTAATTTCTTGAAATCCGGCGATAAAAGGTTCTTGGCGATGAATATGACAGAAAACATCGACTGGGAGTTAGAGATGAAGGACCCTTGGAATCTCGCGGTCTGCCTGGCTAGGAAATTCGACCAAGCCGCGAGGGTGGAATTCTCTTGTGTAGCTTCAGGCGGATGGGCCCACGCTATGTCGAGCGTAATAAATGATATTATAAGCACCACGCTTATAATTTTTATGAACATATATTTTTTGAAGTTAATCATAATCGTCTCTAGGGAAAACTTTTTAAAGGCCTAAATTAAAACGCCAAGCCGAATTTACTTCCAAGTGGCTTGGCGTCAAAATAAAACTGCCATTATTTTTTGATTTAAGTTTCTGCCTCTGCATAATAATATATTATTGTATTCGTAGTGTAAATGATATCATTAATATGTAGTTAAGTCAAGTAAAAGATAGCTAGCTTTTTCCTACCTAACTTTTTCGAATACTAATTTTTAAGACATTAAAAATTTGCCTAGAATTAAGCAAGCTCAAGACAACAAATTAAGTCTTATTTATCTCCAAGGTGCCGCTTTGGCCGGATCCTTCGACGATAAAGTAGATAAATTCAACAAAGCTCAGGTCGATCCCCTGTAATAATGAGGTTTGAATAACCCACCTCTGTTCCTCGTTCTGCCTTATGCCGACAAGATATAGAGATGTCCTGGCGCCAAATTCGTCGATTATTTCAAGTTTGACTCGTGAAGCGCTCCCTTTTATCCCGAAGACCAGCCTATCGTAGCTGCTTAAATTCACCATCGAAGGATAAGTAAATCCGGCGCCGAGCCAATTCTCCTGACGAGTATCGTAATTCAGCTCTAGCCCATTACTCGTTGTAGAGACATCGACTTGTACCTGTTCAGGATCCTCTGCTACGCCGACAGCATCCCCTCCGGAAGGCAGATTTGGAGTCGGGGGCGGTTGGGTGGTCGAGGCCGGAATCCACAGAGACGCCGGGATCCTGTTGACCGTCAAGGCACCAACGTGATTCTCCCCCTCAACGATAAAGTAGAGGAATTTAATATTTGTCAGATCGACCCCTTCCAGCTTGGACAAAGGTATCGCGAATATATTCTCCTCGCTTTGGTCGATGCCGTCGAGCCGGACAGACGCCTTTCTGTTAAGGCTATCCACAACCTCAAATTTGACCCTCTGGCTCGTCCCCTCCAATCCAACGACGATTTGTGTAAGGTTTGTAAGATCTACGGTCTCCGCTACTCCGGTGCTCAGATCATCATATGAAAAACCTCCTCCGGCCCACCCCACAGGCTGGATATCATAATGGTCAAAGACCCAGCCGGTCGTATCGTCAACCTTGTCTTTAAACGCCGTGAAATGCTGCTCCTGTAATTCAGCGCGAATAGCCTCTTGCTCAGGCGTCAGCGTAGGGTCAGAAACAGCGTGAGGATCAACACCGAGATCTATACTTGCGTATAAAGACTGTACGAGATCAAGTTTCCCGATATCGCTAAGATACTTTTCGGTATATTGCGACACCGTATCGCCCTCCAGCGCCAACACAAACATTCCATGGTCCAGGGCAAGCATTCTTTGGCTCACATTGCCATTTTGGGCAATCGCGTCTCTATATCCAAAAGACGTCTCCATGCCTTTATCGGTCAATCCGCGCAATAGATCGATGCTTAAGCTTGGATCTATAAGATACGCCAGTGCCGAGGCGTATGGCGCCCCAACCTCTTCGAATCCGGTGGTGTCCACACTGCCGTCAGCCAACAGGCCCTTATATTCCCTGGTCTGGTGGATCGCCAGATCGCGAACGCCGAACTCATCGTAGCCGTTTGCCGCGTTAGGGTCCCCGTAGGGGTTCATCGCTGTGGAGAGAAGGGCCGGTAAGCCATTTCTACTTGCGACCTCGGATTGTATCAAGGCAAAATTCCTTAATGCCTCCCCGAATCCATTCGGTGACCATTCGGCCTCACTTAAGAATATCGACGGCAGGAACGCCTGGAACATAGCTCCGTCGCCCGTCTTGAAAGTCTCTAAGGCAGTCCCGTCCTCGGTCGTATATGATGTCTGCATGTGCGCGAGATTGTCCCACGCGTCGGTAGATATGTTATTTTGCGCTATCCCGAATATCACGCCGAGCCGCAGCTCATTAAAGAGGTCGTTGACACAGATGGGCAGACCGTCGGAGGTCTTGAGAGGCTCATTTTCGGCGGTGTCAAAGCCCAAATACATCATGTTCGTACTCTCTTGTACCATCACGTTCCAATCCATCCTGTTTAATACGGCTGTCGCCTTTTGAACGATCTCGGCTTTTGCCGCATAATAAGGATCCCCTGGATCATTAACGTAATCGCTAAAGGCCCCAACCACGGCCGCTAAAGACGCCGCAAGGTTGGCGTTATCCGGTTCGGAAATAATATTTGAGGATTTGCTCGGCGAGGCCCCGGCCAAATCATATGTGTAAAAGAAGCCGTTCCATCTTTGATCCTCCGCTAATCCGTAGAGAGATGCGATAGACTTCACGAGCATGGAAAGAGCCGTGTCCTGCGAAAGGCCTGTTACCTCTAGATCGCCTTTTGCCGCAAGCATCCATTGGGCTATTGACAAGCCTATGTTTGTAGGCGATGTGTATTGGGCGATAGAGGAGACTACCGGCTGAGTATTGTACTCCAGCTCAACGCCTCGCTCCGAGATATTGGCCGTAATGGCCGATGAAACGGGCGCGATGCCGAGAACGCCGGGATAATCTACTCCCTGTGAAGGAAGATTGATGTCTTCAACTGTCAGATCGGAAGAGGGCTCGATGACCCAGATCGGCTCTGGACTATTATTTATTTCAAGAGTTCCCTCTTTATAATCGCCTTCCACTATAAAGTAGATGTATGAGATCTCCTGATAGTTTACATTGCCTATTAAAGACTGAAGCGGAATCGAAAAGAATTTTTCCTCCGAGGGGTTTATCCCTGTTAAATATATCGCTGACTTATTGTCTAAACTATCAACGAGCTCCATCTTTACCTGCTGAGGAGTCCCCTTGATGCCGACAACGAGATCTGCGAGGCCGGATAAATCTATAAATTCCTTATTTGGCGTCGAACCATCATCATAGGTGAATCCGACTCCAGCCCACCCCTTATTAAGCGTAGCATAGGACAGCTTAAGCCCGCATGAAGTCCAGATACACGAAGCTACAGCGCCAACCGGCGCTACCGTTGCCATAGTGGGTAGAGATACGCTTACAATTGGTATATTTATATCGTTCGAGTTTAAATTGGGATCGGCTGCTATGAAGATGGATGTCTTAAGATGGTTCACCTCTACTGTGCCTGTCTGGTTGTCGCCTTCTGCTACTATGTACACGAAGGATACGTTCGATAGATCGGCGTTGCCGACAAGTGAGGACAGCGGTATGGAGTAGTAGTTCTCGGTTGTTGCGCTAACGCCTGTCAGGTATATGGCGGATTTATTGCCGGAGCTATCGACTACCTCGAACATGACCTTATCGGATGAGCCCTTGACGCCCAAGACCAGGTCTGTGATGTTTGACAGGTCATAGGATTCCATCTCGGGTGTATTACCGTTATCGTAGGAGAATCCCGCGCCCGCCCATCCGTCGAGGCCGGAACCTGTCGTGTAGTCGAGAGTGAAGCCTCTTTCGGTCTGGGTGATGGCGGCTGTAGAGCCATCAGGATTTACCGTGGCAAGACCTGGTGTGGCGAGGCCTTGTGTCGGAATATTTAAGTCATCTATCGTCTTCGTGGCATCGGGTGTAACTAATATGGATGTCTTAAGATGATTTACCTCTACTGTGCCTGTCTGGTTGTCGCCTTCTGCTACTATGTACACGAAGGATACGTTCGATAGATCGGCGTTGCCGACAAGTGAGGACAGCGGTACGGAGTAGTAGTTCTCGGTTGTTGCGCTAACGCCTGTCAGGTATATGGCGGATTTATTGCCGGAGCTGTCGACTACCTCGAACATGACCTTGTCGGACGAGCCCTTTATGCCGAGGACGAGGTCGGTTACGGATGATAGGTCGTAGGATTCCATCGTCTCGGCTGTGGCGCCGTTATCGTAGGAGAATCCCGCGCCCGCCCATCCGTCGAGGCCGGAACCTGTCGTGTAGTCGAGAGTGAAGCCTCTTTCGGTCTGGGTAATGGCGGCTGTAGAGCCATCAGGATTTACCGTGGCAAGACCTGGTGTGGCGAGGCCTTGTGTCGGAATATTTAAGTCATCTATCGTCTTCGTGGCATCGGGTGT
>JGI24914J38485_100454_pt1 | contig 31167 bp, 28 predicted proteins | sample LinPfosmplate2_FD_38485 | JGI IMG/M metagenome (IMG submission 38485) | reverse complement strand
TGCAGGTCGACTCTAGAGGATCCCACGGTTTCGCCCGCCAGTCCTTGGACCCACCGTCCGATGCGAAGCGGCCGCAGGGGCTGGTCGAGTACACCGACGTATGACGGTGGTCCGGCGGGGGCGAAGTAGATATCGGTCGTCAGTGGTCCGGAGGCGATATCAAGGGCCAGAGCAGAATCGCGCACGGAATGACTCACTGCGTTTCCGGTGCTCAACCCGGCCAACCCTTCCGAGCCGTTGTTGCCAAGCGGCACCCGTCCTCTGGTCGGCTTGATGCCAAAGAGTCCACAATTCGAGGCGGGGATGCGAATGGAGCCGCCGCTGTCGGTGGCGTGACAGGCGGGGAGCATCCCAGACGCAACCGCGGCTGCACTCCCACCACTGGAGCCGCCGGCGCTGCGGGTCAGATCGTGTGGGTTGTGGGTGGGGCCGAACAGAGATGGGGTCGTATCAACGTTCATCCCGAACTCCGGCGTGTTTGTCTTGCCGAGTATCACCATGCCGGCCGACTTGTAGCGCTCAATAAGCACGCTGTCAGCGGCCGCAGGCGGAGCGTCGGCCAGGACTCTGCTTCCGCCGCGCGTCGGTAAACCGGCGATATCGGTATTGAAGTCCTTGACTAACCAGGGAATCCCGAGGGCGCCATCGCCAAGGTCGGCGGCTTCGGCGCGGGCCTCGTCGTAGCGCGTGGCGATCACCGCGTTGATGGCGGGATTGTGTGTCTCGATCTCAGTGATCGCACACTCGGTCAAAGCCAGAGAGCTTATTTCGCCGGAACGCACGAGGTGGGCTAGCCCGGTGGCGTCGTAGCTTTGGTACTCGTCCGGCGTCATGACGTTCCCTCCATGGGCAAGGCTCCCTTGCGGCCATTGTTCACCGTCGAAGGGGCCTCGGTCGATTCCCGATGCTCGCTTGACCGGTGACAACGCCCCCGAGAGCAAGCACGACCACCGCGTTCGCGACCATCTGGGTGGCGGTGAGTTGTTCGCCGAGAAATATCCAGGCGGAGAAGGCTGCGACCGTTGGGATGAAGAGCGTGAAGGTGGAACCAACCCACAACGGGATCTGTTGGATCGCCCAGTTCATGATCGAGTGCCCCATGATCCCGGCACCAAAGGCAAGGATCAGCAACCACAGCCAGGACTCGGCGCTGGGCCAACTCATGTCTTGACCGAAGGCAAACGCGAGAGGCACGTTGGTTACTCCGACCCAGAACGCACTGCCAATCGTGTATTCGTTCCCTGTCAACTTGCCCTTGGCGAGCTTGGAGAAGATGAAATAGGCCGCCCAGGCAAAGAGTGCACCAACCGCAAGAATGTCGCCGCTGATGTCGGTTTTGGTGGAATCTGCCGCGTTGAGAACGACGACAACGACGCCGACGAGGGCGATGGCCCCGAACCCCATGTCGCGAGGACGGATGCGTTCGCCGAAGAATCGGTGCGCAACGATGGCCACCAAGACCGGCTGAAGGGTCCCGATGATTGTGGCGTTCGCCACCGACGTGTGCTTCACCGCCGAAAAGAACAGGGCGACGTCGACACCGAGTGCGAGTCCTCCCCATAGCGACAGTCGCAGCATGCGAACCGTGATCCGGGTTCCGCGCAGGTGCATGAATATGCTCAGCGCCAAGAAGTAGGCGACGAATCGGTATGCGGCGATCGCAATGCCACCCATATCGATGTGCTTCGAGATCACGCCGGAGAGCCCCCACGCAGTCACTGCGACCAAGGCACCGGCCATTCCGAGCCTGTCCACGGATTCGCCGGTATCGGCTGTGGGGGAGGCATCACTCATCGGCGGAGGCTATCGGGGGTAAGCGGCGCATCAGGGTCCGTGAGTGACCGACCGATGAGATCTGCTCGGTGTCAGCTGTTGGAGTTCTCGTTGACGAAAGACTCGTAAATTCGGATCAGTACTTGCTTCTGATCGGTGCTGAGATCGCTTTGTGCCCGAATCGTGGCGACCAGGTCAGACGTGGACTCTTCGTCGAGGATGCCGGCGCGAACATACAGTGACTCGGCGGACACCTCGAGGGCGCGGGCGAGTTGCTGGAGTATCTCCGCACTCGGCCGCTTTAGGCCGCGTTCGATTTGGCTGAGATAGGGATTTGACACCCCGGCCATATCGGCGAGTTTGCGAACGCTCAACTCGGCCTGGCGGCGTTGCTCGCGGATGTGGTTGCCGAGTTCGCGCCATGCGTCTCGGGGATCGGGGGGCATCACAGCACGATACTTCCGAAAGTGAACATGGTCTCGGACGCGCCACGACCGGGCCGCCCTGTGGGCAGCCCGGCCGTGGTGGGAGGGATTCTGGAAATCACGCCTTGGCGTCGTTCTTCTTTTTGTCCGTGGCCTTGGGGGTGGCCGTCTTGGCGGTGGCCTTCTTCGGAGTTGGGGCGTCGATGCCGAGGCGGTCCCAGGCGGCGCCACGACCGGTGATCATCGCATCAGCGATGGGCTCGGGGAAACGGCCGATGGCCTTGAGCGTGGGGGCTTCGATGCGGCCGCGAAAGCCGGTGAGGGCTTCGTTGCCCTGCTCACGAGCGGAGGCGACGTAGGCCTCAGCGAACTTGGGGGCGGGAACTTCGCGGCCGATGATGGCGTCGGTGACGAGAAGGTTGATACCGGCGCCGGTGAGCGCTGCGGCCTTGACCTGATCGATGATTGCGGACATGTGGATCTCCGTGAGAAAGAGGGTGGGGGAAGTGCTTACTGCACTGCTTACTATAGTTAGCACAATAGAGAATGCAACCCTTTGAGCGCAGTTTTGCGTTCAAAAGTTTGCACTCGATAAGCGCGTGGCACAAGGCGGCGCGGACAGTGTGGAAGGGTGACGACGATGTTGGTCTACGCCCAATACTGGGACGACGATGGTGTGCGCTCTGCGGTTGGCCAACTCGTGGCCGCGTGCAAAGACCATGGCGATGGTCAGGCTGCGCTGGATTTGGCGTGCCTGATGGGGGAGTGGGCGGCCACGCTGACGCTTCCTGATGATCCGATCGTCACTGCCGTACCACCGAACCCGGCCAGGCCCGATTATCTCGCGGCCACGCTTGCGGCTGCGGTGGCAACTGCGCTGAACGCCCCACTCGTACTTGATCTGATCGAGCGCCGGTTCGCCACAGAGCGACTTCGAGATACACCGGTGGCCGAACGGGAGGCGATGGCCGCATCCGCTGGCTATGTCGTAGACCCGATTGCCGTCGGGCGCAATATTGTGCTGCTCGACGATGTGGTGCTCACCGGCACAACGCTTGGGCATCTCACCCAACTGCTGCGGGCCGAAGGAGCAGCATCAATCACACCGCTCATTGCGGCGCAAACTCGGACCACCAACCCTTAGAAGCACTCTGGCTGAGCGTGCCGTGGACTACCTACGGTTCGCGTTTCGCGAGCAGCTTGTTGATCCAGATCTCGTAGGACTCGAGTTCTTGTGCTCCTGGGATCGGTAGCGCGTTGTCGAGCACGATCGTCGGCACGGCGGTGACGCCGTTTTCGATCGCCGAATTGTGCTCGTCGATCACCATTTGGGTCGCAACCTTTTGCTGCTCGTTGACCATGGTGATAAAGGCCGGTCGGTCGACGCCGACCTCTGCGGCCAGGTCGCCGAGCACTGACCAATCGGAGATCGTGCGGTTCTCCGAGAAGTAGGCCTCCAGTAGTCGCCAGTGAAACGCGTCGGCTGCCTCGGGAGCGAACCCATCCATCACCTTGGCGGCCACCTGCGCCGGAATGCTGCTCGTCGGGCCCGGATTGTCGGTCGCCCACACCTGGAATTTGGCGTCAGGCTCTGTGGCCGCCGGTCGCAGCCACGACTCGGTGTACTTCACGAACTTCGCCTGATCCGACACCTTCGGCTCGGTCCGCAAAAGGAACGATTTCCACTCGATCTCGATCTTGTCACCGAACGTCTTCGCCAGTTTTTCGACACGAACCGTGCCGACGTAACACCACGGTCAAAGGAAGTCGGACCACACGGTCAACGCCACAGGCTGCATCCCCAGAGGTTACTTGACTGCCTCTTGAGACACCGCAGACGATCCATGAATGTCGTGCCTCGTGGGTTCACGAGCAAGCTGGAAGCGGCGACGGCTGGTCCATAATCTTCGCTCACGTCAACGATTCCGGTCTGGCATCCCTCCGCACCCGCACCTGGTGATCGACTGGTTGAATCACTGTCAACACGATTTACCGGCCCGGCACCGGCCACGACGTTGCCCACAGCTGTACCCGGATCGGTCTCTTCCTCGACTCAATCAACGTCACCGGCCAGCCACTCGTCATCGTTGAGCAGGCCATCGCCTTGGCCTTTCATCCCGCCAGCGGCACTGTTCTGCTCGCTCAACGGACAGGTGCAGTGGTTGATTTCACCAACGGGCGAGTTGGACGCACCCAGATAGATCTAAGCGATGACCTCTCCCTGGCGGGCGAGAGCGGAATTCTGTCGATCATCTACGACCCAGCAGCCGAATACCTCTACGTCAGCTACACCAACGCCGACGACGACACCCGCATCGTGGCCTACTCGGTTGACGAGGACGGTCTCCCCGACGCCCAATCCGGCCAGGTGATCCTGGCCCTGGAACAGCCCGAGATCATCCATAATGGTGGGCATATCGAATTCGGCCCCTACGGTTATCTCTATGTAGCCCTCGGAGATGGAGGACCAGCCAACGACCCCGAAGATCGGGCCCAGCGACTCAGTTCACTCTTTGGCAAAATCCTTCGCATCGACCCGCAACCAGGCTCCGAGCCGGCGTACCTCATCCCCGACGACAACCCCTTCGTAACCGTCGACGGTGCCGCCGGGGAGGTTTGGGCCTACGGATTGCGAAACCCGTGGCGGTTCTCCTTCGACCGGGCCAACGGCGACTTCTACACCGGCGATGTCGGCCAATACGTGGTTGAAGAGATCAACTATGTCGAATCAGGAGTGGCCGGTGCGAACTTTGGGTGGGCACGGCTCGAAGGGCCGATCCAGCGCGGCGCGACCCCGCCCGACCATGTTGCGCCTTTGTCCTTCTACAACCATGACGACGGTCGCTGCGCCATCGTGGCCGGCATCGTCTATCGGGGCACCGCTATCCCTGACCTGCGAGGCGCGTTCATCTACGGCGACTATTGCGACGGTCAGGTCCGCGCCATGACCCAGATCGATGGTGAGGTTGTCGCTACCCGCACCCTGGGAATCTTTACCGGGCAGCTCACCGGCTTCGCTCAGGACCTCGGCGGAGAACTGTATGTGTTCAACCTCGCCGGCGAAACCCTGAAAATTGTGCCTGGCTGAACGGCGTTGCCAACCAAGACAGAAACCCAATAACCCTGCACCCGTGGGGGATTTCGACGAGTTCGATCAGTGGAGTGGATAGGGGCCTCACACCAGGGCGCGAATTGTGCCATCGTGGCGGGCTATGACGACATGTGCATTTATTGGACTCGGGGTGATGGGGTATCCCATGGCCGGGCATTTAGTCTCTGCCGGTCACGACGTGACTGTCTACAACCGCACCGCATCTCGGGCCGCCGACTGGGTGGCCGAGCATGGCGGGACGGCCGCCGAAACACCTGCGGGAGCGGCCGCTGACGCCGAGTTCGTGTTTCTCTGCGTGGGTGATGACCCCGATGTGCTCGCCGTCACGACCGGCGATGGCGGCGTGCTCGAGTCGATGGCGAAGGGCACTGTTCTCGTAGATCACACCACCGCTTCCGCCGATGTGGCACGGGCTGTTCACGCAGCAGCGGCGGGGCAAGATGTGGGCTTTGTCGATGCGCCGATCTCCGGCGGCCAAGCGGGCGCCGAGAATGGCGTTCTCACGGTGATGTGCGGCGGTGGTCAAGCGGATTTCGATCGGGCTGCGCCGGTGATTGATGCCTATTCGCGAGCCTGCAACCTCCTGGGTGGTCCGGGTTCGGGGCAGCTCACCAAGATGGTCAACCAGATCGCTATAGCGGGTTTGCTGCAAGGCCTGAGCGAGGCGGTGAACTTTGCCCAGAGTGCGGGCCTCGATGTGGGCCAGGTGGTTGCCACGATCTCCAAGGGAGCGGCAGGTTCGTGGCAGATGGAGAACCGGGCCGAGACGATGGCGGCGGGCAAGTTCGACTACGGCTTTGCCCTCGATTGGATGCGCAAGGATCTCCGCATCGCCATGGAGGAGGCAGGACGGGTTGGCGCCTCACTGCCGCTAACCGCGATGATTGATCAGTTCTATGCGCGGCTGCAGGCCCAAGGTCATGGCCGCTGGGATACATCAACCCTGATTCACCTACTGAGCGACGAGGCGTAACGCATGAGTCTTCCCATTCCGTCCACCATCGACCAGGTCACCGCCGGTTGGCTCTCGCAGGCCATGGATATCGACGTCGGCGATGTATCGGTCGCTCAAATCGGTGAGGGCATCGGCGTGTCCAGCGCCGTCTATCGGGCGACGTTGTCGGGTGGCGGCCCGGACTCCGTTGTGGTCAAGTTGCCGGCCCTGGCCGAGGAGGCGGTGTTCACCTCGACAATGCTACGGATGTACATCCGCGAGGTCAGATTCTTCAAGGAGTTGGCAACAAAGTCGCCGATCCGTGTGCCGGCCTCGTACTACGGCGACGTCGATGAAGAGACCAGCCAGTTCGTCCAGGTCATGGAGGACATGGGCGATCTTCGGATCGTCGACCAGAACGAGGGTATGAGCCTGGCGGATTCTCAGCGGGCCATTGATGAGTTGGCCCGCTGGCACGCGACCTGGTGGAACGACTGTGATGAGCTGGTCGAGAACGGATCGATCGTGGCGCTCACCGATCCGATTTACCCGGCCGTGCTGCCGGTCGTTTTCGCTGAAGGGTGGGAGAAGCTCAATGCGGAGATGACGCTCGACCCATCAATCCTGCAGGTCGGCCCCGGCTGGTCAGCGCGAATGCCGGGTCTGCTGGCCAGCCTCAACGGCGGGCACAACACGATGTGTCATGGGGACTATCGAGCTGACAACCTTTTGTTCGATGCCGAGGGGAACGTGGTACTGCTCGACTTCCAGCTGACGGGTCAAGGCTCAGGCGCGTACGACCTTGCCTACATGATCACGCAAAGCCTGGCCCCCGACATGGCCGGCGAGCACGAGGCCGACCTTTTCGAACGGTACAAGGCCGGGTTGATCTCTAGTGGCGTTCCCGAGGCACAGACCGAGGACCTCTGGGACCGGTACCGAGAGGCTGCCCTGTTCTGCTTGGCCTATCCGGTAATCGCGTCGCGCGGAATGGACCTCAACGATGAGCGCCAGTTCCAGTTGATCGACAATATGAACACCCGATTCGCACGAGCCGTCGATCAACTCAATCTCGCTGACTTGATGTAAACGATGCCGGGATTGACCCACGAAGAAACGGCGACGGTGCTTTATGGTTCACGCCCAGAGCGAAGTCAGCCTGGCTGGCCGACCTGCGGGTTGACACAGTCGTGTGCGCCACCATCGACGAGTCGACCGGACGAATCGCCGGCCGCTACACGCCGCAGGAGTTTGCCAAGGACTACTACCACGACGGCCGTTAGCGCCGGAAGTCACCCCAAAGCGATGGCAGTGGCGGTTGCGACCACGGCGGCAAGTTGGGCGCCGAGGTCCGGGGCGGTGGTCGGGTTGAGACGATAGGCCGGGCCGTAGAGGCTGATGGCGGCTACGACGGCGCCCGCAGCGTCGATGACGGGGACACCAACACCGTTCACCTCGAGGTCGAGTTGCTGATCAGCCCAGGCGAAGCCGTCTGACTGGATAGTGGCGAGGTGACCTCGGATATTGGCCGGGTCGATCATGGTGTGGGGAGTGGCCGCAGCGAGAGGTTCGTTCAGGTAGCGGCTGAGGCGCACGTCGGACCAGGCCGCCATCAAGACCAATCCGGGTGCCACCGCATGGAAAGGAATGCTCGCACCGGAGCTGTCGGGTACCTGAACCGCTGATGGTCCGGGGATCTGAGCGAGGTAGTGCGCTCCGGCTGGCGTGTCGACGGTGAGCGCCGCGCTCTCTCCGAACTGGTCGACAAGTTCGAGCAGTAGCGGTCGAAGGCGATCCTCGAGTCCGACACGGATCTCACCGTCGCTCGACTGCAGCGTGGCTACCGCAGGACCAGTGGTCAACTCCCCGCCCGTGGTGCGGGTGAGCATGCCGAGGTCGACCAACTGCGCCGCCAAACGAGCAGCCGTGGAGCGAGGTAATCCGGTCAATCGACCCAGCTCGCGCACGCCTACGGGCACGCTGGCTGCCGCCACTGTCTGCAGAACGGAAAATGCCCGTTCAACGGGTCCAGAAACTGTTGACGTCGGGGTTTCCTGAGGCATACGCTTATCCTACTATGCAGGACGTCCCACTGAGTAGGACACCCGACTTCTACGACTATGTCGAACGGCCCTTGGCCCGAGTAGGCATCGACAACGAGTTCGCGGTGATCAACTGGCCTGACGGTGCCATGTTGCGCGCTCATGCCCTCTGGCTCTTCGAGAATCAGATGGGCGACGTCACCATCGAAGAACGCACTCGCGAGAGCAAGATCGACCCGGCTCTGTTCCCCGATCCGTCCGTGCTCACCGGCGTTGCGGTGGCCGACGATGGAGACCTCGAGGCGGTCTGGGCCGATGGCTCAGTGGCCCGCTATCACTCGGGCTGGCTACGACACGTCGCCGATCAACGCCATCGGCCCGATTCGGTCATACCCGAGTCGGTTGAGTGGACATCCGCCGACCTCACCGAGCCTCTCACGTTCGACGGTGCTGCAGTTCTGATCGACGATGCTGCGCTCCATGAATTCCTCGAAGCGCTCGTCGGCTACGGGCTTGCCCGCTTGAAGGGGCTGGAGACCACGAGGGATGTCCTCCCCGCACTTGGCCGCCGGATCGGCGCGTTGCGTGACACCAACTTTGGTGTCACCTGGCCGGTCAGCGTCGACGTCAAGCCGACGTCTACTGCCAACACGCCGCTCCCCTTGCCACCCCACACGGACCTGCCGACCCGTGAAACCCCGCCCGGGTTCCAGCTGCTGCACTGCCTGGTCAACACCTGCTCGGCCGGGTTCTCCACGATGGCCGATGGCTATGCGGTCGTCCGTCACTTGCGCGAGCACCAACCCGACGTCCATGACGTGTTGGCCCGCGCCAACTGGGTTTTCTTCAATCGTTCGCCTGAGCATGACCATCGATGGTCGGGTCCGCTGATCGACTATGGCGCGCCGGGCATGCCGCTCACACTTCGAGCCTTCCATCCTGTTCGCGCCTTTCCCGATATGGACGACGTCGACGTACCTGCGGCGTACGCCGCCCTTCGAGAATTCTCGCAACTTGCCGGTAGCGATGAATTTCAGATTCGTTATCCATTCCGGCCCGGTGACCTGGTTGCCTTTGATAACCGGCGCCTACTTCACGGACGTGCCAGCATCGACGTCGACGGTGGCCAACGCGAACTCCACGGCACCTACATTGATCACGACGAGGTGTACTCGCGCCTGCGAGTGCTCTCCCGAAAACTCACATGACATCCGACGACGAAGTCGTGCCGAGCACGAACTCCTCGCCATAGAAGGGAAATACAAATGACCAGCGTCTTCATCACCTGCGCCGTAACCGGCGGGGGCGACACCGTCAGCAAATCGGTGCACGTTCCTGTCACGCCCGAACAGATCGCCAACTCTGCGATCGATGCCGCCAAGGCGGGTGCCGCGGTCGTGCACTGTCACGTGCGCGACATCGAGACCGGTGTGCAGAGCCGCGATGTAGATCTCTACAAGGAACTCACTGATCGCATTCGTGAGAGCGACACCGACGTCGTGCTCAACCTCACCGGCGGCACCGGCGCCGACATCACCCTCGGCGGCGTGGAGAACCCACTGCCGCTGAACGAAGCTGGCACCGACATGGCCGGCGCCACTGAGCGCATGGCGCACATCGTCGAGTGCATGCCCGAGATCGCCACCATCGACATGGGCACCATGAACTTCGGCGAGGGCGACTACATCATGACCAACTCGACGAGCCAGCTCGACGAGATTGCCCGCCAGTTCCAGGCCATCGACGTGCAGCCCGAACTCGAATGCTTCGACACCGGCCACCTTTGGTACGCCAAGGAGCAGGAGAAGCGTGGCCTCTACGAAGGCAAGACCATGAACGCTCAACTCTGCATGGGTGTGCCGTGGGGTGCCCCCGACGACATGAACACGCTGATGGCCATGGTCAACAATGTGCCGGACCACTGGAACTATTCGGCCTTCTCGATCGGCCGTCGTCAGATCGAATACGTTGCCGCCGCTGCGGTAGTGGGTGCCAACATTCGTGTGGGCCTAGAAGACAACCTCTATTTGCAAAAGGGGGTGAAGGCCACCAACGCCGATCTGGTCGAGCGGGCCACGGTCATCCTCGAAGCCATGAACTTCAACATCATGGGTCCTGACGAAGTCCGTGCACAGCTGAACCTCACCAAGCATGGCTGAGCACGCTGCGATCATCGGCGCTGGCGTCATCGGCGCTGCTTGGGCAGCACGATTCGTTCTCCATGGCATCGATGTAAAGATCAGTGATCCGTCGCCGCACGCAGAGCGGATCATGGGCGAAGTCCTCGACAACGCCCGTGCCGCATGGGTAGGCCTCGGTCTTCCCGAGCCGGTCGAAGGCGCCATCAGGTTCTGTGACTCGATCGCCGGAGCGGCCACCGGTGCCATGCACGTTCAGGAGAGTGCACCAGAGGACCCCGATATCAAGATCTCGATTCTTGAAGCGATCGCTGCGGCGTGCCCGCCCGACACCGTGATCGCCTCGTCCACATCGGGTATCAAGCCCTCAGTGCTGCAACCGAGCATCGTCAACCCCGAGCGAATGCTCGTCGGCCACCCGTTCAACCCGGTCTATCTGTTGCCCCTGGTCGAGGTCTGTGGCGGCGACTTGACCTCAGCTGAGGCAATTGAGACGGCGATGGCCACCTACGCCTCAATCTCCATGAAGCCTTTGTACGTGCGTGTCGAGATTGACGCATTCATCGCGGATCGGCTGCTGGAAGCCGTCTGGCGCGAGGCCCTCTGGCTCGTGAACGACGGCGTTGCCACCACCGAAGAGATCGACGACTCGATCCGGTACGGGTTTGGTCTGCGGTGGGCGCAGATGGGCCTGTTCGAGACCTACCGAATCGCCGGTGGTGAAGGTGGCATGGGCCACTTCATCGCCCAGTTTGGGCCGACCCTGTCATGGCCGTATTCCAAGCTGATGGATACCCCGGATCTGACCGACGAACTGGTCGATACGATCGAGCAACAGTCCGACGAACAGTCGGGAATGCACACGATCCGCGAGCTGGAAGGTATCCGTGATCGAAACTTGGTCGCCTTTCTTCGCGCGTTGGAGAGCGCCGAATGGGGTGCTGGTGCCACGCTCAAGGAGCAGCGCGGCCGCCTCGGCTAGAAGCTAGATCTCGATGGTGAGATCGGTGACACTGTGAACGTCGACCGCGCCCGCCGAGTACACCATGGGGATCAGTTCACAAGCGAGCCAAGCCCCACGCTGGTCGAGATCGTGCCCGCTGCCGCGCACGCCGCTGACGCCGTGTGGCACGATCCAGCCGGAGTTGTCCCAGTCAGCGATGTCGAATACGTATCTGGCGACTGAACTCGAATACGACCGCAGTCCGAACATCGTGGCGACGCTGCCGGCGCGCACGGTCTCGCCGTCGCCCGGCACACCGGTGACGGGGAGGGCGAGGTCGGCGGCCTCGGGTCGTGCGGCAGCGAGCGGATGAGGGCTCAGCATGACGTGTTGGTCTCCCCAGCGCCATTGGGTGAGGTCATCGCCCATGGTGGCGGCGAGCTCGGCGACAGCGTTGTCGAGGAGCCCGCTCAACACCACGCCCAACTCATCCTCGGTCTCGATTCCAGGGAGCAGGTCCCACCCGCCGGTGAGTAACAAATTGGTCGAGGCATCAAGCAGCATTCGCGACGCGTCCAGTGTCCGCGGCCACCCGGCCTCGCCGAGTTCAGGGGAACGGGCACCGCTGCGATGATCGACCTCCGTCGCCCAGGCCTGACGAAATGCGGCATAGACAACGGAGCCGATGCTGTCAGCGGTCAACCGATGATCCCATGCCGCAACGATGTCGCGCGCTGCGAGGCCGAGTTCTGTTGCGGGCTGAAGGTCAGCGATGATCCGACAGACGTCGGGTGCGAAGAGTGACTGAACATCTGAGTGGATCACCGTCATGTCATCGACTGTCGCGCTCTGGATCTCGCCGAGTAGTTCGACGATTCGATCGTGGCGAGATGGCGGGGCGAAGTCGAGCGAGATGTAGGGACCGTGGTCGCTGATCCGATTGTTAGCGGTGACGAGGAAGCCACGCTCGGGGTTGCGCCAGTGTTGAAGATCATCGAACGGGACTGGTTCGAGTCCGTCCCACGAGTGTTCACGATCGCCGGGAACCGGTGCCCATCGATTGGCCGGCGGACGCTCGATGATCCGTCCGCGGACCTTGTAGGAGATGTCACCCGCCGTGTCGGCAGTGAGCAGGCTGTTGGCCGGAATCACCCAGTCGCGAACCGCCTCTTCTAGCTCGCCACAACTCCCCGCAAGGAGCATGGGAAGGAGACACTCGAGCGTCGTGTCCGCGGTGAGCCCAGTCCAGTTGGTGCACAGGACCGGCCCGGTCTCGATGTCACCAAGGATGAACGGACCGCGCGGTGATGCCCCACATGTGATCTCGACTGGTTCGCCGTCTCGGACCGCAATCACCTCATGGCGTCGACCAGTGACGGCATCCGCCGTTTCGACATAGACGTCGGTGTCATCGGCCATCGCGTGGGTGATGCACCAGGCGACATCGGCGTTGTGGCCGAAGTGAGCGAACCCGGGTACTCCCGGGAACGACAGACCGATCACATCGAACTCGTCACATGCCATGTGGAACTGGTAGTAGACGTTCGGGAACTCGATGCCACGATGTGGGTCTCCGGCCAGCAAGGGCTTGCCGGACGCGGTGCGTGAGCCGTGGATTGCCCAGCTGTTCGATGCGCCGTCGACATCGGGGATTCCGGCCAGCGCGTCGGCGGAGGCAGCGAGGGCTTCCGCAGCACCCTCGAGAAGATCGACGGCCGGTCCGTTGGGTGGAACGATGGCAGTGGCGGCACCAGGCTCGCCTCGCATCCGGCGAGCGAGTTCGGGTCCCGCCGACCGCGCAACTGCCCCTCGCCAAAGTTTCCTCATGAGTGTGCCCATAAAGACATGGCGCACCTTGTACACGGCGTTGCAATGCCAGGGTTCCCACGGCGCAGGAGCGAAGGGGTGATGTTCGAACTCTGCGGGCAACTCGTCGAAGTTTTCGCTGAGCCATTGGTTGACGCCTGCGGCGTATGCGATGGTCATAGCTTTCGTATCGTCGGAGAGGTCGTCCCAGTCGCGGCGAGCGGCGGCCTCGATCCCAATGCGACGAAAGAAGGTGTCCTCACGTACTCCGGACGCGCCGACGACTTCTGACCAGCGTCCGGTCGCCTTCAGACGATCGAATTCCATCTGCCACATGCGATCGGCGGCGGCACAGTAGCCCTGTGCGGTGAACGCGGCGGTGCGGTCGGCCGCGGTCACATGGGCAATGCCCCATCGATCACGGCGGAGCCGGAAGCTGGTCATCAGTTCTCCTCGATTGCTTTCACTTGTTTGAGCCATAGTCCGCCACCGCGATGAGGACGGGGGTCGTAGCTGCGATGGCCGAGGAGCCGCTGCACACGCGGCGACTGCTCGGCGAGTTCCTCGGTGGTGTAGTCGATTGCGCTCGACTCTTCCGGCGTCAGCCAGCCGGCCACGAACGACAAGTGCATGGCCCGGCGAGTTCGATCAGCAGTCTGATTGGCGCCGCCACCGTGCAAAACCTTCCCGGAATAGACGAGTGCATCTCCCGGACCAAGTTCAGCCGGCACTGTCTCCACGTCATCTTCGAACCGTTGAAGCTCCGACCAACGATGGCTGCCGGGCACGACACGGGTAGCGCCGACCTCCTCGGTGACATCACTCAGGCCGATCATTGCGCTGATCGTGACCTCGGGTGAGTCGGGCCAAGTTCGTGAGACGAACTCCCACCAGTTGTTGCCGTCGCGGTGAAGCACCTGCGCCGGTTCGCCGGGGCCGATGTACATCACCTGGGCGGTGTTGACCCAGTATGAACCGCACGTCGGGAGCAAGACGGCATCGGCAATCGACGCGAACAACTCATTATCCAGCATGTCGAAGTACGCCGGTGTCAGTTTGCCGAGTGAAGAGAAGCGGGTGGTATTGGTGCCGACGAACGCCGCACCGTCCTCGCCGAGGCCCTGGGTCGCCGAACCTGGCTCGATGAGGTCTGCTCGTTGATCAGCGGCACGTCGGATGGCATCGATCAGATCTCGAGTGAACATTCCCTCGATGACCAAGCCACCGTCACGATCGAGAATGGAAAGGATCTCATCGAGTGGAGTCGAGGCAGGCCGTCGTTCCAGCGCTGTGGGTGGAGTCATCGCCGGAGTGTAGTGATCCCACAGGATCCGGTCAGATTTCGCCGAGGCCTTGCCCCCTGGGGCGGACTGAGCACAGTCAGTCGGGTGGATGGGCGCCTGTGTGCGGGTGGCGCAGGGTGAAATGTCCTGACGACGTGACAGATGCCACACCGATGGCAGCGGATAGTCGGTCGGCCGCAGAAAGTGCAGGAGTCGAAAATCCGCTCTAGAGTCGTCTCTGTTGTCCGAATTGGGGGATTCGGACGACGACGGCGCTGCCTTCGGGCGGCGCCGTCGTCGCGTCTGCACCCGCAGGTCCGAAGCGGCTGTTTACCGCGACAATTGGGTTCAGGGCAATGGCGATCTTGATGATCGGTCGTCTCCGTGGTCAGGAAGGGCTTCCGCAGGGAGGAGTGCTGATCCTGTCGAGGATCATCATGGTTGTGATGGTGGCAATCCCACCGGTGGGGCCGAGTCGGACCGGACCACATGACGTTGCGTCGATCGCTCTGACATAGTGTCACCCCATCCAATAGGAAGGGCTGTGATGGAAACGCTGCTGATGGGTGGGCGAGTATTCGACGGGGTCAATACCCCGAGCGATGGGACCGGTGTACTGGTCGATGGTGGTGTGATCACACGCATCGCTCCCGCCGCGGAGTTTGAGAGCTTCAGCGGCAAGAGAATCGACACTGAGGGCGGCACCGTGATGCCGGGCCTGATCGACTGCCATGTCCATCTCTGTCTCGGCGGTGAAGGCGACCCCCGAGCCATGAGAGAAGCGATGAACCCCGGGAGCCTCGTGCTGTCCGGGCTGAAGCGTGCCCAGCAAACCCTGGCGGGCGGCATCACCGCAGTCCGTGACTGTGGCGGCAAGGACTATCTGGAGTTCGCGATCCGCGACGCGTGCAACAGCGGGGCCCAACTGGGTCCAACCATTCGTGCCGCCGGAAAGATGATCTGCATGACCGGTGGTCATGGCAACGGGATCGGCCGAGTGGCCGATGGTGTCGATGACGTCGTCAGGGCCGTCCGCGAACAGATCCATGCTGGCTCCGACTTCGTGAAGCTGATGGCTACCGGCGGTGTCCTGACCCCGGGTGTCAACCCGGAGGACGCTCACTTCACGTATGAAGAGATCTCATCGGGGATCCACGAGGCTCATCGGTTCAACAAGCGCACGGCCAGCCATGCCCAGGGAACCGAGGGAATCCTCAATGCCACCCGAGGCGGTGTCGACAGCATCGAGCATGGCATGTTCATGACCGACGAATGCGTCGAAGAGATGTTGAAACGAGGCACGTATCTCGTTCCCACGCTGGCCGCCGGCTACAAGATCGAAAACGATGAAGAGCTCCGAGCCTCATTGCCCCCCTTCGTCCTGGCGAAGCTCGGTCGTGTTCTCGGTCGGAGCGCCGTGTCGCTGAAGCTCTTCTACGACGCCGGTGGCAAGGTCGCCATGGGCACCGATGCCGGAGTGCCGTTCTGCATGCACGGCGAGAACGCCCTGGAGCTGGAGTACATGGTCGAGGCAGGCATGAGTGCCATCGATGCCTTGATCGCAGGCACGTCGAATGCCGCCGATCTCGTTGCGCTTGAGAACGAGGGCAGGCTCGTCGAGGGCAACGCGGCCGACATTCTTGTTGTCGATGGTGATCCAACCGACGACATCCGCATGGCGGCTCGAAGTGAGAACCACCGCCTGGTGTTGAAGCGCGGCGTGCCAGTGCCGGAAGCGCTTTAGCGTGACGGTCGCGCATGGTTGAACCAGGTGAAGGGCCACTCGGCGGCATTCGGGTACTCGATCTCACGACAGTCGTGATGGGGCCCCTGTCAACAAGGATGCTCGGTGATCTCGGTGCTGATGTCCTCACCATCGAGACGCGCCATGGCGATCTCAACCGACGCATGGGTTCGGGTCCAGATCGCGACTTCTCCGGAACGTCGCTGAATTTGATGCGAAACAAGCGGAGTATCGTCCTTGACCTCAAAGCCGAGCAGGGGAGGGCCGCATGCCTCGACCTGGCTGCTACCTGTGACGTGATGGTGACCAACCTTCGCCCCGGCCCCCTGAGTCGACTCGGCCTCGACTATGGCGCCGTCCGCGAGGTCCGGCCCGACATCATTTTCTGTGCTGCTCAGGGGTATCGGGCCGACAGCGTCAAGGCCAACGCCCCGGCCTACGACGACATCATTCAGTCAGCCAGCGGAGTGAGTGACCTCTACCTGCGGGTCGGGAGTGAGCCGAACCTTCTCCCAACCCTGGTAGCAGACAAGGTTTCGGGCATGTCGATCGCCAACGGTGTACTGGCCGCCCTTTACCACCGGGCGATGACCGGGCAGGGGCAGCGAATCGAGGTCCCAATGATAGATGTGATGACCGCCTTTATTCTGACCGAGCACGGTGCCGGTGCAATCCCCGAACCGCCGACGGGTGAGCCCGGGCACACGAGAATTCTGACCCCGACCCGGCGGCCGCAACCGACGGCCGATGGATGGATCAACATCCTTCCCTACAACGGCAGTCACTATGACGCTCTGTTTGCGGCGGGTGGCCGGGAGGACCTGCTGGGCGATGACCGGTATCGCACAACGGCGAACCGGATGGCGAACAGCGGGTCTCTCTATGGCGATGTCGCAACCATCTTGCCTCAGCGCACGACCGACGAATGGCTCGAGTTCTGCGCGACGAACGGCATTCCCGCCACCCGGGCGGCCACGCTCGATGAGCTTGTCGCCGAGTTGCCGATGGAAGAACATCCGTTGGTCGGTTCCTACCGATTCATCCCACCGGCCGAACGGTTCTCGGAGACCCCAGCCGGCCTGCATCGCCACGCACCCGGGATCGGTGAGCACAGCCGCGAGATCCTCGAAGAGATCGGCTACCCGTCAGAAACGCTCGACGATCTCGAGGCAACCGGGGTGCTTGGTCGGCCGGTTGCCGGCGACGAGAGGCTGTGACGACCGGGGACGAGAGGCTGTGACGACCGGGGACGAGAGGCTGTGACGACCGGGGACGAGAGGCTGTGACGACCGGGGACGTTGTCCCGGGGTTGCTGGGGTGGGGTGATCCACCTTTGGGTTGAGCCCTCCGAGTGAGGCTGTGGATCTTCAACAGCTCACTTCTCAACCGGAGGGCTCGTGACTCACGCTAGAACCCAGCGCCCGAACGCGGTGTTGACCCCGAACGGCCGGCACCGAATGGTGCGGTGCGTTCTCGAGAAGGGCTGGTCGATCGAGGCGACCGCGGAGCGGTTCCAGATCGATGCGAAGACGGTGCGCAAGTGACGTGACCGGTTCATTGCCGAGGGGTCCTTCGGGTTGCGGGATCGGTCGTCGCGGCCGCACCACTCGCCGAACAAAACGTCCCCGCGGGGACGTGCGGAGGTGATCCGGCTTCGCCGAAAGCGCCGTTGGGGGGCCGATCACATCGCGTTTGAGACGGGGCTGGCTGCGTCGACGGTGCAGAACATTCTTCGGGCCGAAGGTCTGGGCCGGCTCGATTCCGGTGACCGCGCCACCAACCCAGAACCGATCCGCCGATATCAACGAGATCGGCCCGGTGAGCTCGTGCATGTTGCTGTGAAGAAGCTCGCCGGTATTCCTGACGGTGGAGGCTGGCGCATCCACGGCCGCGGCAACGCACCCGGCGTCAAGCGCTCAACAGTCGGCTACCGGTTCATCCACTTCTACAATCACCACAGATCCCACGGAGCACTCGGCTGGGCAACACCCACCTCAACACTCAGGGACAACCTCCCCGCGGACCACAGCTAGCTGCTCGGAAACAACTGTTCGGCGGACTCGATGCCATCACGCGGGGTCCGGCTGCCCTACCCGAAGGTGTCTTGGCTGGCTCGAGGAACTGGCACCGGGTGAGTCGTTGAGTTTACCGACCGACACCGCTTCGACGTCGGCTACAGAAGCGACTGGATCAGGTCGCGCAAGCCGTCGACATGGCGGGTCTCGGTCCAGGTTGACCCAATCGACACGCGGATGAACCGCGTGTCGTCGATGGCCGACGGCGTGACATACACGGACCCGGCGGCGTTGATCCCCTCGGCCAGTGCGCCAGTGGCGTCATTGCCGTCGACATGGGTGAAGCAGACGAGCCCGAACTCTGTTGGTGCGAACAGTTTGAGCTTCGGATGAGCCTCGACCCAGGTGGTGAAATCGTTGGCCATCGCCACATGGGAACGAATCAACGCTTGTAGGCCTTCGACACCGAACGAACGCAGCACGAACCAGAGCTTCAGTGCTCGGAACCGTCGCCCCAGGGGTACATGCCAGTCGCGATAGTCGATCACCGAACCGGATTCAGTCGCCGCGTTTTTCAGGTAGGGAGGCAGGATGCTGAGCGTCTGGATCAGTGGCGTGCGATCAGCGACCCAAAAGATCGAGCAGTCGAAGTTGGTGGCCAGCCACTTGTGCGCGTTGAAGGTGTAACTGTCGACGAGTTCGAGTCCGTCCTGGTGATGGCGGAACTCTTCGCACAACATGGCGGCGCCGGCGTAGGCCGCGTCGATGTGAAACCACAAGTCGAACTCGGCCGCGATCTCGCCGAAGGCCCGGACCGGGTCGACGGCAGTGGTGCCCGTGGTGCCGACTGCAGCACAGACGAAGGCCGGTGTGAGCCCCGCGGTGATGTCGGCCTCGATCGCAGCACGAAGAGATTCGGGCCGCGCCGAAAATGTTTCGTCGACATCAAGCAGACGAACGTGGCCGTAGCCGGCAACGTTGCCGCCCTTCTCGAGCGACGAGTGCGTCTGGCTCGACGTATAAGCGACCATCTGTTCTGCCGCGGCACCGGTGCGTTTGCGACATTCCTCGCGGGCGACCACGAGAGCGGTGTGGGTCGAATCCGAGGCACTCATCTGGATGACGCCACCGCCAGGACCAGTCGTCTTCCACTCCTGGGGCACGCCGGTCAGATCAACCAGCCAGTCGAGCACATGCGACTCGATCTCAGTGACAGCAGGGGACGTCGACCACAGCATCCCTTGGACACCGATACCGGCCGCGGCGAGCTCACCGAGGATGGCAGGCGGGGAAGACATGGCGGGGAAGTAGCCGAACCAACCGGGATGCTGCCAATGGGCGAGTCCCGGGACGACGATCTCGTCGAGGTCCCTCAGCATGGCGCTGAACGGCTCAGCAGTCTGGGGTGCCGCGGCAGGGAGTTTCGCCCGCACATCGCCGGGGGAGACCGGCTCCACGACCGGGCGAGATTCGAGGCCGCCGAGATAGTCGGCGATCCAATCAATCAGCCGATGACCGTTCTCGCGGAAGGCGTCAAGGTCGAGAGGGTCGGTCACTCGTCTCCGTAGCGTGCAATCGAGCCGACCAGGTCGGTGAAGAGCGCGAGGACTTCACCATCTTCGGCGTGGCGGCCGGTTTCGTACTTCGAATAGAGCATTTCGCCGTCAACGGTGACGTCGAAGACACCCTTGGAGCCCATGACGAGCCGAACGTCGTGGATGACGTGCTGATAGTTCGAGAGAAGATCGGTGACCGCACTCACGGTGCGAGACGAATAATCTCAAGGAACGCAGTAGGTGATTTCGATGCGATGACTCATGCAGGTTGACCTTAGTGAGGCCAGACCGCGATCGGGGCAACCGCAGCGTCGAGGACACTCACGAGGTCACCGGGCGCTAGTCCGACCTCGAGCCCTCGGCGGCCGCCGCTGCAATGGATGCGATCGTGGGCCAAGGCCCACTCATCGAGAAATGTCGGTGAAGGTCGTTTCTGCCCAAAGGGGCTGATTCCGCCGACCACATAGCCGCTGCGACGTTCGGCCTCGTTGGGATCGGTCATTGCCACCTTCTTGGCCCCGGCCGCCGCCGCCATCGACCGAAGATCAAGCTTGCAGACGACGGGGACGATCCCGATCGCGTGAGTGCCATCGTCGAGCGTCACCATCAACGTCTTGAAGATCGAGTCGGCATCGACCCCGAGCGCTGCAGCTGCTTCCATCCCAAACGAGCCATGGGCCGGGTCATGGTGATACTCGACAACGTCATGGTCAATGCCGAGCATCCGGAGAAGGTCAATAGCAGGCGTCACGCTCCTATAGTGGCCCGCTATGGCTGAAATCACCCTCCGCGGCAACCCAATCCAAACCAACGGCGCTCTTCCCGAAGTGGGCAGCAAGGCGCCCCACCTCACGGTGACAGGTGCCGGATTCAGCAAGGTCACATCGGCAGATTTCGCCGGTCAAACCTTGGTGCTCAACATCTTCCCATCCATCGACACCCCCACCTGCGCCACCAGCGTCCGCACGTTCAACGAGCGCGCCGCCGGCATCGAGGGAGCCACCGTCTTGTGCGTCTCCGCCGATTTGCCGCCTGCGGCCGGTCGCTTCTGCGGGGCCGAAGGTATCGAGAGTGTGAGTTGTGGCTCCACCTTCAAGAACCCTGAGGTGCTCGACGATCTTGGCGTGCGGATCCTCAATGGTCCGCTGGAGGGCCTTGCCGCCCGTGCCGTTCTTGTCATCGACGGCGAAGGCACCGTTGTACACAGCGAACTCGTCGGAGAGATCGCCGACGAACCCGACTATGACGCGGCGCTCAACGCCATCGGCTGATGACCGAGGTTGCGGCTAGCGCTGACTGATCCAGCGCTGCGCTCCCTCTAAGAGCCCATCGACATTGTCACGCGAGAAGTCATCGTCTCGTTCCTGGTCGCCCATGGCGCCGAGGCTGTATCTGACGCGCACGCCCTCACTGATGCAGGCCAGCCGCCAATGCTGGAAGGCGATGTACCAGGGGAGCGCGGAGATGTCACGGTCTGAGCTCGCCGCATAGCGAGCGACGACATGGTCGGCGGTTCCGAAGCCGTCGACGCGAGTGGGCACATCGGCAATGCGGCCGCGCGCCTCAGGATCGTCGCCCCACCACATCACCATGCCGGCGAGATCGGCCAGCACATCGCCGAGGGTGCACAGCTCCCAATCAAGCACGGCGGCAACCTTGCCGTCGAAGCCCATCATGCAATTGTCGAGCCGATAGTCGCCGTGGACGATGCCTGCACCCTGCTGGGGCGGAATCGACGCTTCCAGCCGGGCGTGGAGTTCGTTGAGCAGTGGGATCTCGCGATCAGAACCCTCGTCGATCTGACGCTTCCATCGGCGAAGTTGGCGAGCGCAATAGTCCTCCTTGCGCCCGAGTTGGCCGAGCCCAACATCATCGGGGTTGACCGAGTGGAGGACGACGAGCGTGTCGACGAGTGAGTCGGTCATCACCGGACGCAACGCTGGCTCGACTGCTTCGCCATCGGCGAGGTCGAACACGATAGAGCCGTCGACGAACCCCATCACGAAAAACGGCGCATCGTTTACCGAGACGTCGTCGCAGAGTCCGACGAGCGGGGGGACAGGCACGTGGGTGTCCTGGAGCGCGGACATGATTCGATGCTCTCGGCTCATGTCATGGGCACTGGCGAGCACATGTCCGGTTGGCGGGCGGCGCAGTACGTAGCGGACGCCGGTGGCATCGGTAACTCGATACGTGAGGTTCGACGCGCCACCTTCGATCTGGTCAAACGTGAGCGGTGTGGTCAACCCGTCGACACGGGCAGCGATCCAGTCGGTGACCGCAGCAGCGTTAATTCCAGTCGTGGTGCTCATCGGTTGGTGGGGGCGAAGGCTTCGAGGAGTCGCCAGTCCGGCCTGGATCGGTCGCCGCTGGGGTCGACGGCCTGAATACATACATGCGATGCACCGGCGTCTCGATGTTCTTGCAGGCGAGCGGCAATTGCATCCTCGTCGCCCCACGCCACCACGGCATCAAGGAATCGGGGTTCGCGACCGTCGATCTCCTCGTCGGTGAACCCCAGTCGGAGCCAGTTGTTTCGGTAGTTGGGCAGGCTGATGTAGATGCTCAATTGGTCGTTGGCGCTCTCGTGAGCGACCTGGCGATCGGTCGTCAGCACACACTTCTGTTCGACGCACAGCCAGGCATCGTCGCCCATGATCTCTCGCGCCTGGGCCGTGTGCTCTGGGGTCGTCCAGTAGGGATGAGCGCCGACGGTTTCCGCGGCGGCGAGGTCAAGCATCTTTGGTCCCAGTGCGGCGAGTACCACAGGCGGCATCTGGCCGCCAGGGATCATGATCGGTGCCTCGGCCATCTGGGTGAGGTAGGCGCGCATGGCAGACAGCGGCTTGTCGTAGGCCAAGCCGCGCAGGCCGCTGACGATCGGGGCGTGGGAGACGCCGAGTCCGAGCAGGAACCGGCCACCGGACAGCTCGTCGAGTTCTGTCGCTCCCATCACCATCACGCCGGGGTGACGGTTGTAAATGCCGGCGATGCCCGTGGCCACGATCAGACGCTCGGTCGCTCCCAAAAGGTTGGTGCTGTTTACGAATGCATGACGGCCCACTGCCTCCGGGATCCAGAGCGCCGAGTAGCCCAGTGATTCGATGCGTTGAGCCATCTCCCGAGCTTCAGCGCTGGATTGACCATCAGTGAACTGCCAGACGCCAAAGGACTCGAGTTGGGTCGCCATTGCTTCAAGATTTGCCATCCACAGAGGATCGCAGTTGGTGAGGGCTCTCGCCAACTGCAAGCCTGGAGGGATGAACGCGAAGATCGATACAGATGTCGTGATTGTGGGGGCCGGCTTTGCAGGCCTCTACATGTTGCATTCGGTGCGAAGCCTCGGACTGAATGCTCGAGTGATCGAAGCGGCTGATGATGTGGGTGGCACCTGGTACTGGAACCGCTACCCGGGTGCTCGATGTGACGTGCCAAGTATGGAGTACTCCTACGGGTGGGACGACGACCTGCAACAAGAATGGGAGTGGACGGAGCGTTATGCGACTCAGCCCGAGATCCTCTCCTACGTGGAGCACGTGACAGAGCGCTTCGATCTCCGCCAGGACATCACCTTCAAGACGCGCGTGACCGCGTCTTGCTTCGACGAGGGCACTGACACGTGGGCAGTCACAACAGACGCTGACGAGCAGATTCGGTGCCGGTTTGTCGTGCTGGCCACAGGTTGCCTCTCGTCGATGAATCTGCCCGAGTTTGTGGGCCGAGACGACTTCGCCGGTCGTTCATTCCACACCGGCCAGTGGCCACATGAGGCGGTCGACTTCACCGGACGGCGAGTGGTCGTGATCGGAACGGGATCCTCGGCTATCCAGTCGATTCCGCAGATCGCCTCTGAAGCCGGCCACGTCACGGTGATGCAGCGGACGCCCAACTACACGATCCCGGCGCACAACCAGGCACTCGACCCGAGCGAGGTGGCGGAGATCAAGGCCGACTACCGCACCTGGCGGGCCAAGGCCCGTGACTCGACGGCGGCGTTCGGGGGGCACCGGCCCAGGGCCGACGTCAGCGCCAAGGCAGTATCAGAAGAGGAGCGGATCGAACGGTTCGAAGAGCGCTGGGCTTTAGGAGGCCTCGGTTTCGGTGGAGCATTCAACGACCTGATGCTTGACCCTGAATCGAACGCCTTGGCCGCCGACTTTTTCCGTTCGAAAGTGGCGGAGATCGTCGACGACCCCGAGTTGTCCGCAAAGTTGTCACCGAACACGATCATTGGTTGTAAGCGCATTTGCGTGGACACCGATTACCTCGCGACCTACAACCGTCCCAATGTCTCTCTGGTTGATGTAACCGAAACACCAATCGAGCGGATCACCACTTCGGGTGTTGTGGCTGATGGAGTGGAGCACGAGGCTGACGACATCGTCTACGCCACCGGCTTCGACGCCATGACGGGCACCATCGAACGAATCGATATAGCCGGCCGCGGTGGTTTGTCGCTGCGCGACAAGTGGTCGGCGGGCCCGTTGACGTACCTCGGCCTCGGCGTCGAGGGCTTCCCGAACCTGTTTCTGATCACCGGGCCGGGAAGCCCGTCTGTGCTCACAAACATGATCGCCTCGATCGAGCAGCATGTGGAGTGGATCCGAGATTTGATCGGATCGATGACCGATCAAGGCCTGTCGACGGTGGAGGCCGACGGCGAGGCCGAAGCGAAGTGGGTCGACCACGTCAACGCGGTGGCAGGGCTCACGCTCTTCAACGATTGCAGCTCCTGGTACCTGGGTGCGAACGTCCCCGGCAAGCCGCGTGTCTTCATGCCGCTCATCGGATTCCCGGACTACAAGGCAAAATGCGACGAGGTAGCTGCTGCCGGCTACGACGGGTGGGTACTCAATTAAGGAACGAGCCAGGTCAGTGGCTGGGTTAGAGCGATAGTTGAGACGGTGTGGGTACGGGAGTAGCCATACTGGTGTGGAAGGGTGAGGTAATGGAGATTTTTGACTCGGTTCTCGACATGGTGGGGGAGACGCCTTTGGTGCGTCTTCGACAGGTCGGAGCTGATCTCCCATGTCCGGTCGTGGCCAAGGTCGAATCGACCAACCCCGGCGGGAGTTCAAAGGATCGACCTGCGATCTCAATGATCGATGCCGCCGAACGAGACGGTTTACTCAAGCCCGGCGGCACAATCGTCGAACCGACTTCAGGCAACACCGGCGTCGGTCTCGCCATCGTGGCTGCACAGCGCGGTTACAAGTGCGTGTTTGTCATGACCGACAAGGTCGGCGTCGAAAAGGTTGACCTGTTGAGGGCCTATGGGGCTGAGGTCGTTGTCTGTCCGGTCGCTGTCGCCCCCGAGGACCCCTCGTCGTACTACTCCACCGCCGAGCGTTTGGTGAAGGAGATTCCCGGCGCGTTCAGGCCGAACCAATACTTCAATCCGTCGAACCCTCAGGCGCACTACGAGACCACGGGGCCGGAGATCTGGCGACAGACCGAGGGCAAAATCACGCACTTCGTGGCGGGCGCAGGGACGGGCGGCACGCTCTCGGGCGTCGCCAAGTACCTCAAAGAACAGAACCAGAACATCCAGATAGTTGCCGCCGACCCGGAAGGCTCGGTCTACTCCGGCGGGTCTGGGCGGCCCTATCTCGTTGAGGGTGTGGGCGAAGATTTCTGGCCGCCGAACTACGCCCCGGAGTTGGTTGACCGCACGATCGCCGTAAGTGATCAGGATTCGTTCCTCACTGCTCGAGATGTCACTCGCAAGGAGGGCCTGCTCATCGGAGGCTCGGGTGGCACCGCGGTGAATGCTGCGATCACCGTGGCTCGCGAAGCCTCAGCCGATGACCTTGTCGTGGTGCTTTTGCCCGACAACGGTCGCCTCTATCTCTCCACAGTTTTTGATGACGAATGGATGCACGGATTCGGCTTTCTCCGCGCAAACGGGCCGGTTGTCGCCGACGTGCTTGAGAGCCGCCGAGACGGCGTACCTGAGCTGCTCTATGTCCAACCGCAACAGACGGTGCGCGAGGCAGTGCGGGTTATGAGCGAACACGGAGTCTCGCAGTTGCCTGTGGCCAAGAATGAAATGCCACTTGCGGCCGCTGAGGTGATGGGCTCGGTTAGCGAGCTTCGCCTCATGGAGCTCGCCTTCGAAACCGAAGCAGTTCTCGACAAGACGGTCGAGGACATCATGGGTCCGAGGCTCAAGACCATCGGATCCGGTCAACCAGTGGCCCTCGCCGTTGAGATGCTTGAGTCGTGCCCAGCGCTGCTGGTGCTCGACGGTGGCCGCCCGAAAGCCGTCGTGTCCTCGAGCGATGTGCTCACCTTCCTTTCTCAAAACGCACACCTCACGCCAGGAGATTTGAGTGGCTGACGACATCTTCGCCGACCCCCAGCAGTGGGGATTCGAGACCAGGGCCATACGCGCCGGGCAAAATCACGACGCCTCCTCGGGCGCCGTGGTCACGCCGATTTCGCTTGCAACGACCTTCGTGCAGGAGGAACCGGGCAAGCATCGCGGCTATGAGTACTCGCGCACTGGCAACCCAACCCGCACGGCGCTGCAGGATTGCCTCGCTTCGCTCGAAGGAGCAGCCCACGGCCTGGCCTTCGGCTCTGGCATGGCGGCCGAGGACACGCTGCTCCGCACGCTCTCGCCCGGGGACCACATCGTGCTCGGCAATGATGCCTACGGCGGAACCTACCGCTTGATCTCCGCGGTGCTCGCCCCGAGCGGCATCGAGTGGAGCGCAGCCGATCTCACCGACCCCGACTCGCTGCGCGCGGCAATGCGCCCCGAGACCAAGGTCGTGTGGGCGGAGACGCCGACCAACCCATTGCTCACGGTGATCGACTTGACGGCGATCGCCGAGGTCGCTCATAGCGGTGGCGCGAAATTTGTGGTCGACAACACCTTTGCCACGCCTTACCTTCAACAGCCGCTGTCGCAGGGAGCGGACGTCGTCGTGCACTCGACCACCAAGTACTGCGGCGGCCACTCCGATGTTGTGGGCGGTTTCGTCGCCACAAACGACGATGGCCTTGCTGCGCGACTTGCATATCTGCAGAACGCCATCGGTGCCGTCGGCAGTCCGTTTGACAACTATCTGACGCTTCGAGGCCTCAAGACGCTGGCCGTCCGCATGGATCGGCACTGCCAGAACGCACAAGCAATCGTCGATCTTCTCGTCGATCACCCGGCCGTTTCGCACGTGCTCTACCCCGGCTTGCCTGACCATCCTGGCCATGAAGCTGCCGCTCGCCAGATGAGCGCCTTCGGTGGCATGGTGTCATTCCGTGTGGCCTCTGGACGCGACGCGGCAATGCGGCTGACCATGGCTACCAAGGTTTTTTCGCTGGCTGAGTCGCTTGGTGCTGTGGAGTCGCTGATTGAGCATCCAGGGGTGATGACGCATGCCTCGGCTGCGGGCTCACCGCTCGAGGTGCCTGACGACCTGGTGCGACTCAGCGTTGGCATCGAATCGACGCAGGACCTCGTCGACGACGTCGCTCAGGCACTCGACGGGCTCTAAGCCGCTCATCACACTCTCTTCATAGGTCATGTTGATCATGACCACATGACCAAGAGAGATGACATCGCATTCCTCGCCCGTCGAGTCGCCTGGGGCTTAGCTCCGGGCCAACTCGACAAGCTCGAGACCGTTGGGACATCGGCCTATATCGATGCTCTCATCGACCCTGATGGCGCGGGGATTGCGGCCGAACCATCCCCATGGGCTGGCTTCGAGTACACCCACGACCAGGAGCTTCGCCAGGAACAAGCCCTTGAAACCCTTGACCGCTGGACGACTCATCTCGTCAAAACTGACCGTCCGTACGAAAACGCGATGGCATGGTTCTGGCACGACCACTTCGCCGTGTCATTCCAGGTCGTGAAGTACCTGCCAATCCTGATCGATCACCTCGACCTCATCCGTGACCAAGGCTTTGGTGACTTCCGCGAGTTGATCCGCAGTGTGACGACCGACAGCGCCATGCTGGTTTTTCTTGACGGCGCCACGTCGACCGGCCAGGCACCCAACGAAAACTATGGCCGCGAACTACTCGAGCTCTACACGATCGGCATAGGAAACTACACCGAGGATGACGTGGCCGCTGCGTCGGTGGCACTCACCGGCTGGGTGGTGCGGCGCCAGCTCCTCGGGGAGGCCCAGTTCGTGCCCGATCGCCACGACTCGACGCCGCAATTGTTGCTGGGCGAAATGGTTAGCGATGTCGACTCTGTTGTCGATGCTGCATGTTCGCACTCGGCCTGCGCTGGGTTCATCGCCGCCAAGGTCGCTCGTTTCTTTCTCGGAAACCCGAGCGACAGCGTGGTGGGCCGAATAACTGACCGATTTTCAGCCTCCGGTCTCGACATGGCGGTTCTGGCCCGCGACGTGTTGGATGCCGGTCTGGCTGGTGAATCTACGCTGCAGATCGTTGCCCCTGTCCCGTGGTTGGTCGGCGCCCTCAAGGCCACAACCGCTCAGATCGAGCCTCGAATCCGGATAGGACTCCTTCGTTTGATGGGCCAGGTGCCGGGCTCACCGCCCAATGTTGGCGGCTTCCCCGGGGCATCGACCTGGCTGGCGTCCTCCGCCACCGCGGCCCGATTTAGTGCGGCAAACGTCGTCGCCCGTGCCACCCCCGATGATGCGGCCGCCATCAGGCTCGCTGCTGATGGCGAGTGGGACGGGCTCGCTGATCTGTTCCTGCGCCCTCAGGGGTTCAGCGAGGCGACACTTGCCGCGCTTCGTGATCTCCCTACCAACGTGTCCACCCGTCGCGGCGAGGGCGCCCTTGCGCTCTCGCTGGCCTCACCCGATCTGCTAGTGGCCTAGGAGCCTCATGTCGAACAAACCTCTTTCTCGTCGCACTTTCATCGGAGCGGCCGGCGCTACAGCCGGAGCTGTCGCCGTCGGCCGTGGTGTCTGGGCCACGATGCTAAGCGACAGTGTCGAACAGGCCGCCCTCGTAGGCATCGGCTCGGCACCCTCCACAACGACAACCCTCGCCGGTAGCGGTGCTGTGCCCTACGGCGACCGGATTCTCGTGGTGCTGGAAATGGCCGGCGGCAACGACGCCCTCAACACACTCGTCCCCGGCTCAGGGTTCTACAAAGATGCCCGCCGTGAACTTGCGCTCCCCTCCAATGAGCTTGTGACACTCGCCGGCACGGACTACACGCTGCATCCGGCCCTTGCGCCGCTTGCCCCGCACTGGGATGCCGGCTCGATGGCCGCAGTCGCCGGAGTTGGCTTGATGGAACAAAGCCGCTCACATTTCAAGGCAATGGATACCTGGTGGTCGGGCAGTCCTGGAACGCCATCACAAACGGGATGGCTTGGCCGCTGGCTCGACGCCACGCTCGAGGGTCCCAATGATCCTCTGCGTGCCATCGCTCTTGGTGGCGGAAGCCGGGCCCTGGTCGGGGAGAGGACCCTTGCCACCGTGGTGCGGAACCCAGCCAACTTCTCACTGAAGACGTTTCCCAACATGGATACCGATGCGCTGATCAAGGCCTTCCTCGCCACGGCAGAGCCACTGGCCCCGTCCCCCGAGCTCGCCGCCGCGCAGGAAGCGATCCCCGCCACCCTTGAGGCAGTTGAGTTGCTCGCCAGCGTGTCGGGCGGCGATGACGAGGGTGCGATGTTCGGCTCCGGGTCGCAGGGTGGCGCCATGACAGCGACCGATCTGCTGCAAACGGCTGCCGGGATCATCACCCTGGGCATAGGCACTCGGGTGATCACAGTCGGCATCAGTGGCTTTGACACCCACGCTGACCAGTTGCCACGTCACCACGAGCTGCTCGCCGATGTTGGCACGGGCCTGGCAGCGTTCTTCGAACGCCTCGCAGCCGACGGCAACCTTGACAAGGTCATGGTCGTGACCACAAGTGAGTTCGGTCGTCGCATCCAGGAGAACGGCTCGTACGGCACCGATCATGGGACTGGCGGACTCCAGTTTGTCTTCGGACCTGAGGTTGTGGGCGGCCAGGTCGTCGGCGATCTCGACCTCGCCAACCACGTTGACGGCGACCTCCCCATCTTGGTCGATACGCGCTCGGTCTACTCGGTGGCCCTCGACTGGCTCGGTGGCCCCAGCGACGAAATCCTTGCCGGGCCCCACGACCGCCTTGGCCTCGTCGCCTGAGTAGGAACGCTGGGGTGGGTCCCCAGCGTCACCAGGACTACTTACGTCTGTTTGTGCATGACGGCATCGGCGATGGCGTTGATCTCGGTGATCCAATCGTCGGGAGTGCCGAGGTCGCCAGAGGGGAAGACCACGAATTTGGAGGCGCCGGCGTCCAGGTAATTGTCGATCATCTCGCCGAGTCGCTTGTGCGACGTGGCGATGACGTCCTCAGGATCGGCGTCAGGGCGACGCTGAGCGATTCGCTCCGCGACGGCGTCAGGGATTCCATCGGTCGAGACGGGGATGAGGACACCGTAGTGCTCCGGGTCCATCCAGCGACCGGCCTCTTTGGCGGCACCCTCGATGACCTTGATCCCCTCCGCGACATGGTGCGGCGTGGTGAACGACGCCAGCCAGCCGTCGGCGAGCCGGCCAGTGCGACGCAGTTCAGACGGGGCTTGGCCTCCGAGCCAGACCTCGAACGGGTTCTGCACTGGCTTGGGTAGGACACGAGCGCCCTTGATCGAGAAACGCTCGCCCTCATGGTCGACAACCTCTTCGGTCCAGAGCCGACGCATCAAGGGCATCGCTTCGTTCAGCCACGGGGCCCGCTCCTTGCGGTCGACGCCGAAGGCCTGTTGCTCGGCAGTGTTGGCAATGCCGAGCCCAAAGGCCGGAAGGCAGCGCCCACCTGAGACCTGGTCAAGGCTCGCCAGCGCCTTGGCCATCAGCACCGGGTTGCGCCCAGGGATGACGGAGACAGCTGGCCCGAACTTCATCCGTTCGCTGCGTCCCGCCACGTACGACATCGCCACGATCGGGTCGAGTTGCGGACTGTTTACCCGCTCGGGAAACCACAGCGAGTCGTAGCGGTGCGTGTCGAGAGCGTCGACGACGCGGCCGAGGCCATGCGTTTCGGCGTAAAGCCTGGGGGCTGCGCCGATTCCGAATCCGATTCGTACCTTCATGTTAAACCTTTCATCTCGTGAGGTTTTCACAGAACCGTCCGAAGGGCAGAGTTGCCATGATGACCGAGAAGGGGTTCGAGCTGCGAGGAGTATCGGTCGGTGAATCCAATCAGCGTCGTCTCGACGATGTGAGCGTGGACATTCCGGCCTCCGGGATCACCGTTCTTGCCGGCCCGTCAGGTGCCGGTAAGTCGACCCTGCTACGTCTCCTCAACCGTCTTGACGTGGCTGATCAGGGGTCGGTTCGCTGGCAGGGAAGTCACCTTGACGACCTCGACGTGCTCGCTCATCGACGGCAAGTGGGCATGGTGTTCCAGAAACCGA
>JGI24914J38485_100531_pt1 | contig 32712 bp, 23 predicted proteins | sample LinPfosmplate2_FD_38485 | JGI IMG/M metagenome (IMG submission 38485) | reverse complement strand
TGCAGGTCGACTCTAGAGGATCCCACACACTCAAATAGACTTGATTCTGTTTGGTCTCCAAGCGATGTTATGTTCGATTATGCCGATTTCCTTCCTGTGGATGTCCTTCGATGTATGACATGTCAAGTCGAATATATCGTCAACGACGTTCAGACGAAACTTTCGTCCACCCAATGTTTTTTACTACATGATACGATACAGTACGTACTGCGATCAAGAGAATGAAGTGAATTGATGAGGTCTTCCAGTAAAACGCCGTAGTGATACTCGACCAATAGTAGGATTCGTAGATCGATATTAAAATTATTCGCCGTTCGCATGAATGAATGCACGATATTTGTCCTTCCAGTATTGAAACTAAAATCCTCGGATAAGCGCCATGAGGTCGAATGAGCAATAGGGAATGGTGAGGGATCCACATTTACATATTCTTGCGCACGCTTTTTTAGAGCAATGCCGAAACACAATTTGACTGTGCAACAACGCGATAGATTGAAATGCGCTTCGTTTTACTTCGGACTTTGCATTTTCATGATTCTGATCGTTGTTTGGAACGTTAACGCTGGGGAGGGAAATGTGTTTGCAAAAATGTTTACTGTGGAAGACTGAGCAGGTCTCTAATCGTACATTCGGCTCAGAAGTGTCCCACCCCGAATCAGAGTAAATGGATTTCTCCGGCGGTATACCCGATTCTGAGGGACCACTTCCCCTATTTCGTGCAGCCCAAATGCGTGGCCAATACTCTCTTAGCACATTTCGCTGAATGATTCGCATATGCCAATCCATCCATCGCTGACGAGCCGGCAAATAACTGAGACTATTCTTTTTAGAATTAGAATCAGAATCAATTGTATCCTCATCTGAAATTGATTCAGAAGAAATATATTTTCCCGCTCATTCCTGCCGTGTAATGTCGAAATCCCTCACATGGATCCGTTCAATAATCCATGTCCAGATGATTTTAAATTGACGTTGGCCATAGAAGCGCTATGAGCAAATTTAGTAAACTCGGCTTCTTTCACTGGAAAACGACACTTTTGTTGCTGGTTGAAGAGCCGTGCGCGACTAGTTCTCTGTTTTTCTGTTCCAATGCAATCTGAATATTGACTTCTATAATTTATTGTGTCGCCAAGTCCAAGCCCATGGGCGATTTCGGAAGAATCCCAATCAGAACGAAACCCGTACTTGTTGAATCTTGCAACAGGGAGAATATTTGCTGATATGAGTCTGCCATTCGTCTCTGCCGCAATTGCACTGCCTTCTGCAGCTGTGAAAGTTTTCAGCTGCTGTTTTACACGAAGAGCGCGATCGGTCGCCTGCAACTTGCGCTTAAGCTCGGATTTTTTGCGTTCTATTGTCTCCAATAGTGTTCTCCTGTTATGCTCCAATTCCGTCATCAGTACACCTTTCCTCCAAGACTGTGCCAACAGAATCCCTGATAATCGTCTTGACGAACGAGAAGAGAGTGTCAGCTGCTCTGGAAAAGTAGAGCTCTTTCGTAAATCCTTTGATAGTGACAGTCGGGTCGTCCTGATCGCCTCCTTGTCTTCGACTTTTATGCTGGGCCTAGAATAGTATGGTGTATACTGGACTATCGCATCGCCCGATTGTTGATATCTCTCCTTGTTGTCGGAGACGACTGATCGGGCGCTACTTTGGAAAGTAGTCCGCGAAGACCGCGAGGAAACTAGAGCTCTTCCGCTCATCGCCCGTCCTTCTCTCAGAGCTCAGTGCTGGTGTGTATGTTTGAAACCTCTCTTCTCTCTTTCACTCTCTTCCCGCGTGATTAGCAGTAAGTGGTTTTTTTATACGACAACCACCGTCAGAACTATTTCACACGACTAGCTTTCTTGTTTCTTCTGAGTGCGGGATGTGGGATACGGGATCAATAAATGCCGAGGTCAGTTCAGTTTTCGTTACTCGTTTACTCGTTACCTGTACTGTACAGTACACAGTACGCGAACAAATATTATGAGCTTCGCGGATGATTTGATAGTGCTCATGTTATAATTGAGAAGACGATAATATGAAGACAATAGTTGTAATATGTCCACTTGTAATACTGAACAATCAATCTGGACCAATGCTGTGTCCTTCGTTGTTGTTATCTGTTTTTGTGACGTGGTATGCATGCCCAATCGTGCCGACGACAATTTTGATGGATACGATGGACGATGGATACACACGGAACAGAAGGCTCGATATTTCGAATGAAAATATTTTGCCTAAAGTCTACCAATCATCGCCTTGGGTATTAGGGGAGGGGGCGGGAAACGCTTTGGAGCGACAAATCCATACGCGTGGGTACGCAATTCTATTCAAGTCGGTCATCTTTCGTTTACTGGCAAGAAGAAGTATGTCCGCAGGAGTTGGCGTGAGTCTACCGGTCAAGTGCACGTTTTGTGAAGAAGGGTTCCAGTACAAAAAAGACCTTGCGAATCACCTGCTGCTTGTTCACGGGGTTAAAGCAGCTGCGAACGAAGTGTCGTTGCCTAATACATGCCTCAGAGGCACCCCTGTTCACCAATGCCCATTCTGTGAAGGTATTTTCTCTAGTATTGGCGTGTTAAAGTCACATATAAAGGTTTGTAAAGACCACGTGGGAATTTCGTCTGAGAAAGTACCTGTCATTCGACGTAGTCGTCACCACGAAAAGCCCAGAAAGCAAAGTGCTGTGCATGGTTTGCATGGTACCACGCGGACAAAAAGAAATACAATTTATGGTAGGTCACACCATAATATCGCGGGCACCCCGGCGCTGGTTCTTGTGGCCTCACAAATAGATAGCAGCAGTACGACTGCTGAGAACAAAATGACGTTTTCCAAGTGCACCGTTAAAGACTTAGTGGCGAAAGGGCAACTCGAGCGAAAGACGAGGAAGCATGCCGGAAAAAAGAAGAAAGTGAAGAAGAAAACGCTCCCACCTGTTTTGCCGTCCGCATTTTGCATTCTCTGTGCGTCTGATGCACCTGCAGATTTACAATGCCAAGGAGCGTGCAAGGCATGGTTCCATTTTTCGTGCGTTGGGCGTATTGCAGGCCTCATTCCCAATGTGACTGGTTGGACGTGCGCACAGTGTGGACCAGAAAATGCCGAAAAACTAAATCTAAATTTTAGTACTTGTTTTGTGTGCGGGGTCGGCGGAAATTTGGTTTGCTGTGAAAATTGTCCGAGGGCCTTCCATCTGAATTGCTCTGGGGTTCATTGTGGTTTACGCGTTGTGCGCCCTAAGACATCGGAAGCTGCGGCGTCGACTACTCCAGACTGGTGCCGCTTGTGCCAAGTGGCGTCCCCCAGACCTGGTTCTGATGGCGTGCAGCGCGATATTTTTGCCGTGACTACAAACATGCGATACAATTATCACCGTGCACTCGATATTGCAAGCTTAGAAAAGGGAGTTTTCTTTTCCGATTATTTGCGCTATTTTGAACTCATATTTTCTGCAAGCTTTTTTGAGGAAGTTTTTGATAAATTTTGGATCATTTGGCACCATGGTCCGCGTGACCATAAAACTTGTGCCAATGCTATATTCTGCTCTATTGCTAATATGATGGGGTGTGGCGGATACAATACTATGATGCTAGCTCTTCGCTGCTTCAAAGAATCGGGCAGCACTTATGCAAACGCATTCGGCGACATGGGTGGTCGTGGCTATGGATGGCAAATGTGTACAGGGTGTAACGAGTTTCGAATTCTCCGGACAAGGTGCATGAACTGCGGAAAGAATTACCGTAAAGACTTGTCACTGTCCCGAGAAATGTCGTGCGAAGCGTTTTTGTTCATTCCAGAAATTCCTAAAAAAATTGAAAATATGCTAGAACAATATACGAGCTTACAGACATGCACAACTTTCAAAGAAGAAAAAAACATCGCTATGCGCCGTGCTTTGCACAGTTTGATGGTCAGCACCCACAATATTATCAAAAAGCAGCGAAAAAAATGCACGACTCTATTGGAGATTGGCACCATTGTTTTTTTACACTATCAAGCCTATGTAAATTTAAAGGATGAATCTTTGAAGGCACAAGCGCTCGAAAATTTTAAGGGGGCGGTCAATACTTGGCTGGAGACGGCTGGGACATTTACTGCTGTAGACTCGGACGACGAAGAGTTTGAGGAAAACTTAAATAATTCCGTTTCCATCCTGCTGGATTGCACTCAAGGTCTTTGTGCTCTGCGTTGGGCGATGTGCCATGACCTAGTCCATCCCTGTGTCAAACATGGAAAGTCATGCCCATTTGTGGGTCTTACCACCGATCCCAGCACTAGACCATATGATTACGTGGGAATCACATCCAACGAGGCCTCGCCGTGTCCTTACGAGCGTGCTCTGCAACTGGAGTACCAAGCTTCACTTGTTGATGAGGGTGAGTTTTACAACGACTCCTCTGCTTGGGATTATGATGGTCGCTATCCAATTACTCCTGTGAATCATTGCATGCGTTGTGATCGAAAGTGGGGTAAAAAGAACGCGTCTGCTGCTAATTGCTGTGATGGGATGCCGCCGTTAAGAACGATCGATTACAGCACATGCTACGATTATTTGATTTGGGGGTATTGCTCCCAAGTAATTGGAATAGATGCATTCAAATTTAATCTTAAGTCCTTTGTGAAGAAATTGCCTGTGCTGCGATCATACGGGACATTTGAAGAACTTGGACATCGTTGCTTTCTTCACCAATGTTACTTTATTACTCATTTTATATATGCCATGAGTGAGTGGGGACGATATCGTCTGTGCATCAACAAATTCTGGGAAGAGTACGCATTCATCGTGGAGAATATAAAACTCGTTGCCAATCATATTCAAGATTTCGAGGTGCTTGGAGAATTTCTGAACTGTCTCGGCATCATTGGCGTCGCTTCAAAGGGCGAAGAACGGATCGCAAATCTTGTTAAATACGGACAAGCTACTCTTTTGCACGTGGAACGGGTGCGTTTTAAGAAGAGTGGGCAATGGGTTTCACGTGCAACGAAGTTGAAAGATCAGTATCATTCTGCATGGTGTGGACTCGTCGGACTTACGGAGTACAACGAAAGACTTGTTGGCAACGAGCTCCGCGCTAGTCCACCTCTTCGCATTCCATGCTACTTTCTGGGCTTAAGTGCATCGTATGAATTTGCGCCTCCTACATCACGGACTGCCTTTCGTTTTGAGATAGTTCATAACGAAGATGCAAAGGAATCTCTCGGTACAATCGGAGTGGATACAACATCGACTCGCCAGGCTATCGGCCGTAGTAAAGGAGGAAACGGAAATAGCGATCATCGCACACCTTCCCCGACGAGCAGCACATCTTCGACTGAAGTAGGAACAAGATCTAATTCCACGGTCTCTCCGAATATGCCAGTTGAAAGTGCCGATCGTATGTATTAAGTCGAAATCCCACATGATACAAGAGAGAACTCCAGACAAATTTTTGAGCACGAACCATCTGGGTTCGATACACACGAATTTTAAGACAGAATTACTCAGATAACAGCAGCCAATACATTTTTTTACTACTTCGTATTTCTCTATTTATTTACGTAAATAACAGCCAATATAAGTTAACTATTTATTACTATTTCTCTATTTCCAGTCTGATATTGATTGTTAAGAAAAAGTCATATTTGTTCAGTAGTATGATCGTGGTTATTAGAATTAAACTACAAAGAAAGGTAGTACTTCTTCATAGGTTATTACTTTATACGGTGAATGGTGGTGGGAGAGGTAAGAGCACAACACCTTTCATCCCAACAAACATCGCTGGATCGCATCAACCATCATTCCGTAATCTATAGTCAAGTTTACGCTGATTCACCCGGAAACTTGCTTAAAACAAGCCCCATGTGCACATGTCATGGCTTTTGAAGCTTGAATAATCCCGACGATTACCCCAAAAATACCGAGGGCACTCCCAAAGATTTCGACTATAAGAACTTTGACGAAGAGCGTCGGGTTTTGGGCATCTGCCAAGGCGCAGGTACTTCCCGCAATGCCAACACAAACACCACTGGCGATATTTGTCAATCCCACCCCCAAACCTGCCGTAAAAAGGGCATATCCACCGTACATCATATCGGCTAAAACCTCTCCTTTGGGGTTAGCAACAGGATTGTGGCCAACGGACGACTGTAAAATGATAGCCAAGATAACACCATAAATTGCAGTTGCTTCACAAAAAATAATGCTCACTAAATTCTTTGAAGTTATTCGGGGTGCTCGAACCGAAGCACCGAGTAAACTGGAGCCCGTGAGAAAAATTCCCCATGCTGCACCAATGACCGAGAAACCTAAACCAAAAGCAACACCCATGTACGCCCACATAAACGGACTTGTATTTACAAGTACATCAAACCAGTCTTTCTGGTCTGGAACGACGTAACTCATGGCGTTGCGTCAGATTCCACCACGGGCCGACAGATTATTCTGGCGATGACTTCACGAGTACTTGTCTCGTTTGATGAGACGTGGCAATGACGGCAATGCGAAGTACCGGCCGACACTGCAGCCCTAAGCAAAAACGGAATGCCGCCACCCCACGACCTTCGCTCTAATAAAAGGGATTATTAGACTCCTGGTAGTAGACTAGCCACAATGTCGTGATGAATGGACAAAAATTTTAAATTGAACCTCTTACGTGATAGGTGCTTTCTAAGTTCTTAGCTCGTTTTCGTAGTAGTACGACCTACCTACCAAAGCACAAGACAGTAACACCCTGCAATGCAAGTCCCAGCTTCGAATATGATAGTCTTTTTTTTGAAAATAATACGATAAATAAAGTAGCATTATTATATTTGCGGCAACTTGAATGGAAATGGATTTGATATTTGGTATTTGGAGCTTGCGTAGAACTTGAATGCAGCAGCATGTGGGGCTGGGGCAGAGTGACTATCTTACGGCACTAGCTTAAGCTCACATTTTTTGAAAACACATAAGAGCCTATTTTCCATGTTTATCAAGAAAGATCCCCGGAAAATACCTGAAATACTGGTAGATAAAAATGACAAGCGAGAGCAGATGCTATTGGCACGGCGCATAGATGAGTTCGAAGGAACGACAAAGAGCCTTTTTCGAACGTCGAATCTTCCGTGCTTCAAAAATCTGATTAACTTGTCCCTTTATGGCAACAAGCTAACTGAATTGAAGGGTATTCATATTTTGAAAGACTCGCCTCTGGAAGAGTTAAATTTAGGTGGAAACCTTCTTTCCAAACTACCTGAAGAATTTTCGGCTCTGCAGGTCGTTACCTCCTTGAAAAGTATTTGGTTGGATGACAATTGTCTCACCAGTGTGCCAGAGCCCTTATTCGCGCTTAATAATATTGTACACTTGCGGCTATCGGGCAATAAAATCGAATCTCTGTCGAAGAAAATCGTGGCGTGGACAGCTTTGGAAACGTTGGCACTCGACAACAATGGTTTGAAAAAGTTACCAACATGTATTGGACGTCTGTCCAGCTTGAAAGCTTTGATCCTTCGTGGAAATAAATTGAAGGAACTACCTGAACCCATAGGGAAGATGAAAAGTTTGAATCTTCTTCATTGTAGCAGTAATGAATTGGAGGATATACCTGATTTTTTTTCTGGCATGACAAGTTTAGCAAAGTTTTATGGAGGCGCAAACAAAATACAAAGAATTCCAGTGAGTATGGCTACTTCAACCAGTCTCGTGCAAGTTTCACTTATTAACAATCGCATATCAGAAATAGATGCGATCGTTGCTGAACGGTGGCTCGATGAAAATGGGAAGCCTAAAAGTGGTATTCAACTGAAGGGTAACAAATTCTTGAAAGCACGCGCGGGCGGCGCATCACAACAAATATTTAGTCCTATGAAAGGTATGGCACAAGGAGGAGCGAAGTCTTCAAAAGAAAAGCGTGCGAAAATTGCGTAGTGGTGTTCTACTAGTACCGAACCAAGGTGATAGTCCACACAACTTCACAACTTCATCCGATTTTTTGAGAGAGACTAGTTTATGTGTGTATGTGTATTCTTTATTGAATACACGTATAAAATATATGTACGAATCGAAATTTATTTGCTTCAATTTAAAGATGTTCGTATGCATAGAGACTCACCAGATAACTTAATACTACAGTTATATCACATGCCACAACTGCCAATTCTTCTACTGTTTTTCATGACAGCACACGGCCCCCTTCAAAAAATTCAAGCCACTGTTTGGAAAATGATGCAGGGTCTCAGTTGGAAGATGCTGATACAGCTACGTCATCCACTATGGTTGAAATGATATCCCCATCCTCAAATGTTGATCCGTCTACCACTTCCAATACCAGAACTCGGCCAACTTCCAAAAACTCAGGCCACTGCTTGAAATGTCACAATGGATCTCATTCGGAGAATTGAGATAAGGCTACATATGATCTAAACCGATTAGAAAGTCAAGTAGACAGAAAATGGCGAGGAATTCAAATTTTTATGACAAATATATCCGAAAGCACAGGAAAAGACATTCCTATATTATTGCGTTGAGGCCTTATATTCAAGGAGGAAGGTAAGCTTAGTAACTTAGAGATAACAATCCTGCACACGAAGAATTCTTCAACTCACTTATTTCTGGTTTTTTTTTCTTTTTTTCTTTAAAAATAAATAGTAAGGCTGTATTTAATTAAACACTTCCTGTCTCAAATATCAGGTTTAAAGAAGAAAAATCAAGTGCTGGGATAGAATGTCAGTTCATGATTAATTTCATGTATGGGATGAACACTGTTTTTATGTTAATTAAATACACCCATTATATTAGTTTTTTTGAGACAGGAAGTGTTTAATTAAATACAGCCTTACTATTTATTTTTTAGTTTTATAAAGAGAAATTATATAAAGAGAACAAGTGTGCCTGTTTGCCTCTTCTTATCCTTTAAGGTTTACGATTAAACAAAGGTAAAACTTAACGCGCCATAGCCTTTTGGTTGTTTGCCATCATGTCTAAGATCCTCCCAACTGCGAACGCGAAAACAGCAACGAGAAGTACTTGGAACAAGCTAAATCCGGTCGACACCTTCTTTTCTTCCTTTTTAAATTTATCTGCTAATGCATCGTTTTGCTTCTTGGCATCAATTCCCTCATCTTCGCCTGATCCATTTTTTGTCATACTTTCCATGACAGGTTTCAAAACTTCGTTTCGCTTTGTATCCGCGATAAGGCGAAGCTTCGTATTTTCTTGTGTCTAGCAGGCAGAAAAAAAAAAGGAAAGAGGAAGATATGCGTGTTAGCATGTTTCAGGCGCATTATCACACAATGAAGAAGTAAGAGGGAAACCAAAAATACCATACTTACCAATTTATCAGTCATTTTCTGAAGCTGATCTCTGTCCCCCGTCAACTTCAACGTCCACTTCAATAATTCGTCATATTTCTTTCGAAGTGCGGTTAAGTCTTTCTCCATCTTGTCTGAATCGTAACTGACACGCATGGTAGTGCCAGCGGAACCTTTCGTGTTATCTGCTGATAGACTGGCCGAGACCTTGGTGTCTTCAGGCAAGCTTGGACTATTCATGGCATCTTCCTTTCGAACCATTTCATTGCCCGACGCTTGCTCTGGTGTCGCTTCCCCACCACCCGCGGCTAGGTTGCCGTGTAATACGTTTTCTTCTCCACTGTCTTTCGCGGGATCTTCAGCCTGGTTCACGGGTATGGTAGCCTCTTGGATGGTTTCTACACTCGCAACAGCATTGGCAGGTGGTGATGCGACGGGCTGCTTCCAGAAATCAGAGTCGTATCCAACTTGAAATTTGTGATGTTGAATTTTACGTTTGTTTTCTGCCGTTGTAGCAAATAGCTGGCTCAGTTCCTCCGCAACTTGGGCCATATCGTCCACGGTTCCAGCTTTTTTCATTAACTCCTCCATTTTGCTTGCATCAATCGTTCTTGTCTGCAGTAAAAACTTGTCGGACCCTTGATACTCGGCCATCTGGTGGAATGAAGTTTGCAAAATTTCGTTCACGTTTCGAGCCAAACAGAATATTTGAATTTCCGCCGTGCCATTAGTAGAAATAACGCCCTGGTTGGGCTGCACCAAGTATCTTTCAGTATTATTTGTTTTAATCTTGAAAGCGACTGCTTTATTGCATCGATTGGTGAGGGTCATGGGACACACAGAATCTGCATTTGGGGCCAAGGTAAATTGCAATCCGTCTGAAGTTGATGGAACTGTGCCGACGATCCGCTTAGCAGGAGTTTTTTGTTTTACTGGTGCGTCAGACATATCTCCTTCGAAGGAAACAGTGAATATGGTCAAGAGAATAGACCAACAACGGAGGTGACGAAAAGCGCTGCCTTGTACCAACACGACCGTGCGGATTGGATTCGGCATAGCTAAACGGTAACCAGAAATGTTGGTGTTAACAACTTATATCGACGGGGGTGAAAGTTTGACAAAGTCAAAATTCGATAAAAATATAAATAAAAATTATAATTATAATTAAAATTCTATAAATAATTAATATTAATATTAATATTAAAATATTACTGACTGTACAGCAGTAATTCATGAGCGATATTAGAGTACTGTAATAATTATGGAGGGGGACCTATTAAAAATAACGGTAAGACTGAGGCGGCGGGAGTTTGGGAGAAAAGTGGTTGTTGCTATTTGCTTCTTTATTTCATAATTATCAGGTGTTCGTGTCTCGTGTCCCCCCCAAATAAATAAATATGAGAAGCAGAAGCTACGACTATTATGAGAGTGGCAAGCAAGAAGCTGTGACGCTGTGACTGTAACGCGAAACGTGTGGAGCTCCTCAATGCGAAAATGAAGGAAAAACATTGCTAACTACTGTAGTCCAATACAAAAACCTGTAGTCTAAGGGGGAAACATGAGGCTCCCACACAATTCCACCACAAATGAATGCCACACGTAAACACGAAAAAGGTAGTCAGTAGTATTAAATGAAGCTTGAAAGTGAAAACATGTGATCCCTCTGCGTCTATCTCTTACTGTAGAGGAGATATGAGATACTTCCCATCGACGAGAATATCACTTTCGCTACGATTGTTTTACACGCATTGGGCATTCGTGATAATTGTTGCAACAATATTGCACTGCGTTGCGGCACCCTACAGTCGAAAATAGTTTTTATTTATTGCATGACATGTCAAATCACGAGAGATTAAACGGAGAAAACGTCGAGTTGGCAAAGAAGTTAACGTCAGAACAAGTCCAATCTATTCACAATGCATTCGATAAGTTCGACGTTGACAGCACTGGAGAAATCACAGAAGAGAATTTGCAGGCCGTTATGGATGCCGCGTTAGATTTTGAAGAAACTTTTCATGTTAAAGACAAAATGAGGGAAATTTTGGACGTGTGGCAAGCAGACCGAGATGACTCTGGCTCTGTTGATTTCAACGAGTATTTTTGTTTTGCTGCGAATACAATTATTAAGGAACAAAGGCAGAGAAGTGGATCGGACTCTGCAACCACAGACGACAAGAAAAATGTGTCTGGAAAACCAGAAGGGCAAGTGGCAAAGGAACCTACACAAGTCGCATCTCAAGAAGCGCTGGTTGTTGCACCGACAGAAACCGTAGATGAACCAGAGGAAGACTCCGACTACTCTGACAACGAGGAAGACCCTTGGTATGCAAATGAGGATTTTTGGCTTGGTGACGATACGTCTGAAGGTCTAGACTGGGATCAACATGGGCTTTCGGTGCGCGTTGGAAAGATTGTAGCTACGAGAGGAGTTCAAGTAATTCAGAAGGCCAAAACTGTTTTCCATTATGGATGGATTCCATATTTGTTGTATTTAGGCATGAACCACCCTGTCAATGGTGTGACTCCATCTTTTGGAGATTTATTGGGGGCGAGTGTATAAGTCTAAAGGTGTTACCAGTACTGTGTGTTTGTTTGATGGACTATGATCCATAGCGAGAAGCAAACTAGCCTCATTTGGAAAAGTTCAAGTGCAGATTGAAGAATTATGTCCTGGTCCCTCGACATTCGTTTGCACGAACGTCATAAAACTAATAAAAATAAATAGTAAGGCTGTATTTAATTAAACATTTCCTGTCTCAAATATCAAATTTTAGTGACTTCTATCACTATTCTCATCCATAAAGAGTGTCCTAGTCACTGAGCGTTCACAATCAAGCATGGTGTTACTCCATATTGTATTTTTTTTCTTCAGATTCTCAATTAGTTCATGAAAAGCAACTTCATGTAGAGGATTGTCCTTTCTACCTTGACATAAAATCTGTAAATTATCACTATATGTGGCTTGTTTACGGCATTTCCTAACAAATTTTTTGTATCCTTCAATATTGAGCATCATGTTTTGTCTTCTAACATTCCTGGATGATTTCCGTGGCGCAAAAGTATCCTGCAGATAACTAATATAATGATTGATGGTTGTATTATTAAATTAAACAATAATATAATGTTTGTCATAGAAATCAATTTTCTCCATCAGAATTCTCCTCCTTACAGTGGCTATAGTTGGTTGAAATGGGCCGGATTCTGTATGAGGGATTTGATGTAGTCGAATTAGCTGAGGTAGTTGCATCTTCAAACTCCAAACGAGATCCTGTACAGTTTTCCAAACAGTGGCCTGAATTGTTTAATAAAAGAGTGGCCGGGTTCTGTCTTGAGAAACCGTAGAAGGGGTTGACGTTCGTAGATCGAAAAATCGTATCAGTTGTATGATCACACGGTTCACACATTATGTCATCTGCTTCGGTCCCTGAACATCATAATAAATATAAAAAGTACGTACACGAATATATAATGGCTGATCTACTCACAGGAGTCTCCAAATATGGTGGAAGTTTACAGAGATTTTGACTGGGAGTTGGATCGATTTGTTGAGTACAGATTACCAATTAAAAAACCACTTTAGTTTTTAGGATTGAAACTGAAATTGTATTTGATTTAAAATGAGAGTCTTAAAGCATACTATATATTTTGTTTTTTTATAATGGCTGTACAGCATGAGCATTCCCCCTTATCACTATTTCTCAAAAAATAATAAATTTTTGATAAATTTTATCCTTTTTGATTTTCCAAGGAGTGGCATAAATTGTTTATAGTTGACCTGGTTCTGACTTGGGAAATATTAGAAGGACTATCCTGTGTAAACTGAGATGTCGAGGAACGATTTGATATAGCGTCACAGTGATGCGCATCAGTACCGTTACTGGCGGGAAAGCAGGGAATCATATTAGACGCTGACCCTACGTTGTTTGAGTGGGAGCTCTCTGTACGGTTCAAGTGAGAACTTGAACCTTCAGCAGTGCTCACGGACTGATTGTTCTTGCGATTTGTTAAACCATGGTGGAACTTTTTTTTCCTGGAGGAAGCGACCATAGTGGGCGTATGAGGGAAGAGTTTATTTACTTTTACTTAGTTCTACTCTAAGATAATATTATCATCATATACTTACTTAATGCCGTAAAAAAAAAACATATAGAGTGATAATTTACAGATTTTACTTCAAGGTAGACAGGACAATCCTCTACATGAAGTTGCTTTTAATGAACTAATTGAGAATCTGAAGGAAAGAAATACAATATGGAGTAACACCATGCTTGATTGTGAACGCTCAGTGAATAGGACACTCTTTATGGATGAGAATAGTGATAGAAGTCACTAAAATTTGATATTTGAGACAGGAAATGTTTAATTAAATACAGCCTTACTATTTATTTTCATATACTTACGCAACAGCCAATATACTATTTATACTTACGAATGAAGTAGTTTTGCTAACATAAATAAGTTACAGTATATGTACACGCACGATTGTTATTTTTTAACCAAAGACAGACAGTTAGTCCAGCATATCATCTCATGACTAATACTGTAGAAAGTTTATACACTCATATCCGAAATAAATTTGATGCGACTGTCAACCCCCATTTTAATTGCAATTTCTTTGTATTCACCCTGGTGATCGAAAGAGAAATGAGTTATAAAAAAATGTTAATATGGAGAAGACGAGAATTACAAAAAATAAGAGTTTGTTTTTTTGAAGAAGAGTATAACATAAAAGGCAAACATGCGAGGTTGACTGTTTGGAGCAATCAACGCGAGAAATTGAAACTTACTAATTTGACTGGAATGTCTCTACATGAAAGCTTTTGCAAACGATTACATCCAACCAAGACTGGGATCAGATGGTCTAACTTTATCCGCCGACATTTGTTTAGGTATAACTCTTCCAGAGAAACTACTTTTCCGAGGTTCTCAATGCTTCTTCCAGTAACTAATGTACACCATGATATGTTCAGCACACGTAAATGATCATTGGGTGCTCCAAATACCCTGACTATCATGTCCACAGAGCGATCAGAAATCCCAGCTCCAGTTAAGTGTAACTCCTGAAGCGAGGATACCAATGAACGTGGGTAACCATCAAGAAAGAGTGAACTTGCCAAAATTGTATCGTCCACTGTCGGCGATCCCAACCCCAGACACTTCAACCCGTGGCCTTTTTTTACCATAAATCGACGCACTGGGTCAGCATTTTGAATTCTGCAACCACCAACATTTAGGTGGGTCAATTGTAAATACTCCGCCTCCCGGATTAAATCGAACGCATGAGACGTGATCTTCTTTGACGATAATTCGAGACGCTTCAATTTGCAAAAGCGGTTAGGCCCATTGTGCTTAGCGCACTCCTTCTCAAAACAGTATTCGGAAAGAATCCTCAGCAAGTAGACTACGCCAAGATCCGATAAGTGCACATTGACAAGTTTAAGATGTTCTAAACGTTGAATAGTACTTTCCAAAGCACTCAAGCCCGAATCACCAAAATCTAGAATATTCGTCAAACTCAAACTCACTAATTGGGGTGCATACATACATAATGATCCTATGTATGTCACGGGGGCCATGTCTACTTCAAACGATCTGAGCGCCAAGTTCTCGGTGAGCCCACAGTCCCACAAATTGATTTCGTTCTTTATATTTCGAAGCTGAAGGTGCAATAAATGAGGGGATGATTCAAGGTCCAGTAGCTCACTTAGATCCCTGGCTGAAATATTGACTTTATCCAGGGTAAGGAATTTCACATTAGTTTCTTTTATGCGCTGAAATAAACGCTTCGCCGCTTGTTCGCTACGTATATTATCTATGCGTACAACTTCTATCATTGCCAACCACCGGGAAGGTATGTCTTTGCACAAAATGTAGACACAAGCATACAGCTGTAAAAAATCTCCAATATATTCGGTGATTAGACTGACGCATACATTCGGCAAATTGTTCAGCGTCGTCGCTCCGCACTCTTCGGGCGCTTTTTCGCACTTTTCTGACGCTGAATGCGCCATTACGAATGCGTCTGTTTCAATGCGTTTGTTTCAATGCGACAAGACAAACAACGAGAAAATTCTACTGCGTGCAGTTATTGCTTCAAAACCGCTCCTCATGGACATGACACACTTATTTGGGAGCACAGTAAATCAAATCAATGTTCTCGATGTTGACGGACGAGTTCTGCTTGTAGTACCGTACCTGGTAGTACCTACGAGTACCGTACACATACGCACATACGGTAGAATCCGTAAATAATTTAGTTGCTGTGGTTTTTGTCAATCATGGACAGTCGGTTGTCAGACTTTTTCGTTTAAGGTTACAAGCCGTCAAATTTTGTGTGTGTGTCCTGTGACCGACTGCTGGGCAACGCCTTCGTAGTTGCAGCCATACATGCTTCGTTGATGGGGGGCATCCTCACTTAGCGATGAGGTGTTTGTTTTTCAATCTACCCCGCCCAAGCTGCGCAGAGTTCTGCAAGACCGCTCGGGTACGGCGATTCGCGTCAGGCCTTCCTTTGAAACCTCCGGAAACGTTAACAAAACTTTCAGACGATGGCGTATTCATAATTACCATGAATAGGCCAGAAAAGCTTAATGGGTGGACTGAAAATATGATGTTAGAAATGCAAAGCCATTTTAAGCGTGCTGCTAAGGACGAAAAGGTAAAAGTCGTGATTTTAACGGGCGCTGGGAAATATTATTGTGCCGGCGTGAACTTGAGTGGGGTCATTCGACCTATGCACCCAAAGAATTTGCATACTATGATACGCGAAAAAAATCAGCTTCTTTTTGATATGTTTCTAGACTTTCAAAAGCCTATCCTAGCTGCTGTTAACGGTCCCGCTATTGGCGCATCGGTGACCTCAGCAATATTGTGCGATGCTATTGTCGCAAATGAAACTGCGACATTTTCAACCCCGTTTTTTCGCTTGGGTGTGCCTCCTGAGGGATGCAGCAGCGTTCACTTTCCTCGCATATTCGGCTCAGAAAATGCTGATCTGATGATGGGTGAAGAAGCATGGGTGCCAACGGCTAACGAAGCCATGGAACTTGGCTTCGTCCATACTGTTGTGCCTGTTCCCGCGAACGGGTCAGTCAACGGATATGATCACACCTTGCTGCTAAATTCATCCATTGAGTTAGCGCAAGAATGGATTGCAAAGGGAAAGCCGCGTGAAATTGGTCCACTTAGAGGTGGGCCCGAAATTGCTGAAGAATACAAACGAGTCAATGCCCGGGAGTCCCTAGATCTTGCAGACTGCTTCCTTGGGAATGATTTTCTTGAAGGTCAGCGAGCGTTTTTATCTTCAAAGGGCAAGACTGGCCCTGCATTAGTATTCTCTGCTTTGAAGTGGACGCGTCCACTTTGGAGTCTATTGTTGCCGTCGAAAAATTAGTGGGATGCGCTTTTTTTTATTTATTAGATAGATAAAAGACATAAAAATTATTTTTATCAAGAAGCAAGGAGGGCCTTATTCGAAGGTAGAGATAACAATCCTGCACACGAAGAATTCTTCAACTCACTTATGTCTGGTTTTAAGAAGAAAAATCAATGCTGGGATAGGATGTCAGTTCATGATTAATTTCATTGTTTATATTAAGCTTAATTTTTCCCGCCAGTAACGGTACTCATGCGCATCGCTGTGACACTGTATCAAGTCGTTCCTCGCCATCCTATTTTACAAAGGATAGTCCTCCTAATAATTCCCAAGTCAGAACCCGGCCAACTACAGACAATTTATGCGACTGCTTGGAAAATCACAAAGGATATTATTTGAGAAAGAGTGAAAGAGTGATAAGGGGGAATGCTCAGAGAAAGCACAGGAAAAGACATTCCTATACTATTGCGTTGAGGGCATTATTCGAAAGTAGGGATAACAATCCTGCACATGAAGAATTCTTCAACTCGCTTATTTCTAGTTTAAAGAAGAAAAATCAGTGCTGGGATAGGATGTCAGTTCATGATTAATTTTATGTATGTGATGCTTGGAAAATCAAAAAGGATATTATTTGAGAAATAGAAATACGGGGGAATGCTCATGCTGCAATTCATCTCAGGACGATTAATCAGTTTCTGAAACTTGTTTATTTACGTAAATAACAGCCAATATATACTTTTGATGTATGCGTGATGAACACTGTTTTTATATTAATTGATGAAACTTGCTTATTTACGTAAATAACAGCCAATATACTATTTCTATTTATTCAGAAACTTGTTTATTTACGTAAATAACAGCCAATAAGATACTATATTTATAACTTATTTAACACAAGGAGTAAAGTTCATCGAACGAATGTTGATTTGAAATCGGAATTGGTTCTGTTAGGACACGTCGTCCAAGGTAAGAGCATGTCAGTCATACCTATTTTGCGATGATGTCCTTGCTACAAAGTTTCTAATTGTTGCGAGCTTATGTGTCAAGAAAAAGACGTTGACGCATGTGGATCTTTACCAGCTTCCATCGGTATCTGCACCAGCTTTCGGTCGCGCAAACAATTCGTAGTCCCACTTCGTCTCCAGACTAATTGGTTCGGCAACTTCTGGCCCATCTTTTGTAACTTTTGCGAACGAAATCCTGTTTATCGTCCTACAGTCACGGTAATATAATGTCCGCATGCAGGTTTCGAGGAGTGCGCGTGCTTTTGCTTCAGACATGTTTTCTTCCCAGCCGGTCCGCAACAAAGGCATTGCTATGTATTCGCCATAACCGGTTGCAATAAATTTATCCTGAAACGCAGTCGCGATATTATCAACTACACCTAAAAACTTTTCGCCATCCTGCTTCACTCCAGCCACAACTAAAGTATTCCACAAAGGATTTTGTTTGTTCCGGCGCTGGTAAAGGACTCGCGTCATGTAATGAAATATGTTGTCAGGTCCCAGAAAGCACCCATCATCTTCGCAAAAATCCGCTGTGTTTGCATCGTTCAACATAGATATTATATGTTGAAAGTCGCTGTATTCGCCACTGGCTCCAATTAAAGTTGAAGAACCAACAGCACGCACGCGACGTAGATCTTTGTACTTAGCCAACGAGCCGTATGATCCCAAAGTGTCAGCAGCCATCATGATTCCGTCAGCATATTGCACTGCCAAAACGGATGTGCCAGTAACGATGGGTTGCTTCGTGTGCTTCAGTGGCTCCGATAAATGGCCAGTTCTGGCAACAGCCTCCAAAATTTCCATGCTTATACCGAAAGTGTGTGAGGTTTTGATACGGTGATGTGAGTATTTGAGGGAGGTAGGCGGCCGTTTAACCATCCAACTCCGGTTTCACAGTTGTCCCGACACTTTTCTATGACATGAAAATGTTACCTCGTTGGTCGTTTCCCCTGTCCAATTCGAAATTTGAACACTTTCATCATTTGAAGACACATCTGCAGTAGTGATTATAGCAATAGCAATATTTGTATTAGTCCCCGCATTTAAGCACTAATCAGAGGAAGGAAATATCGCATGGTCTCTCGTTAAAATAATATTTCGGTCGAATGGATTTACTAGACTACCACGTTACCACGTAGCGTATTTACTAGGGAGCACATTTCTCCATATGCAAAGTCTACTACTAGGTGAAGAAGAAAACAAACCATACCAGACTAAACTACTTTTCAAAAGTAAATAATATTTCTTGCCCAAAGAAGAAAGAAACGAAGGATGAAACAATTCACGGTACACAGTACTGTACTATCTATCATATTGGATTCGTACTCTAATGTGGGAAAGTCCTAAATTAGATTACGAGATTTTACGACTGCATGTGGCGCCGTACACTCGTATTACTGAATTGGAATTTATTGGAATCCTCTTTATTTTTGGGCAATAATTCAATATCCAGTTTTTCCGTTTTTGATTCTACTTTACTGGCAGACATGGAAGCATAAACATTATGTTCAAGACTTCTTATGGTTGAGAGCTGGAATTCTCGCCCGAAGAGGGTAAGCACTGGCTTTAGAAGTTCATCATTGACGAAAATACGCAGGAACTGGTGTAATCTTAATTCGAACGAAGAAGCATGGCCGAAGACCAAAGTGTTCTTCGAAAAAGAAATGTCGGCAGGGCGTCTGAATCGAACGAGGCCAAAGAGGGAGATCTAGTTGATGGGGAAGACAAAGTGGAGGGTGGAGTGGACGAGGAAGACTCACTTGGGTCAGAGGAAGAAGACCTTGATGAAGTAGATATGTATACCTCCACTGCGCGGGAGAGAAGGAAAAAGAAGGTCCGTGCCCGCTTACCATTCTTCAAGCGCTTGGGTGCTACTATTGAAAGTTCAGAAATCCAAGTTATAATTGTTCTTCTTATATTAATAGACATGGTTGCTGCGCTTGTCCAAATATTCGCCAAATTGGGCCAGGTTCCCTTTTTCTCTGGATCTGATTCTATGGTTCGATTTCTGGAATATACCAGCGTGTTTACAGTGATTATATTTTTGTTTGAAATCTTATTAGCATTTGTTGCGTTTGGTTTACGGACTCTGTCTCACCCTGGGTACGTCGTAGACGTCGGCATAGTATGTACGCAATTTTTTATGAGTGCTGCCTACGGATCTATTGCTGTTCGCTTATTGGGTGTCTTCCGTTTCTGGCGCGTTGTACGCTTGAGCCGAGATATGGTTGCGCAAATAGAAAGTGCCCACACGGAAACTTTGAGTCTTCTAGAAGAAGAACGTGATCGAAACGATGACTTGTTAGCTCAATTACGTGGGAAAAATGAAGATTTGCGACGAGAAATTGACCGTCGATCCAGAGTTCAAGAAATGCTTAAGAGTTATAAGGAAGAAGTGGAAACTCTCCAAGAAGCATTGTTCATTGCGGCTCAGACTACTGCTACAGATGCAGCAAACTTACTTCCACCTGAAACGATAGAATCATTGACAGCCCAATATTCTGCCATTGCCACCAGCCGGAAAGATGAGTCTGATCGAAATTCCCTGACTAAATCAGGGATGAACCGACCCTCAAAAATGATCGTTGACGAGGATGGACAATTCAGGAAGCAGTAGGTTTACTGCTCGTCTACCTAGCTGTATGAGGATGCTCATCAATAGTGCTCGTTACAAGCTTGAAGACCTTCGGGTATACGTGTGTAACTTTTGAAGCTTCTGATTATTATGATTATTATTATATTACGTACTGCCCAACATGCCTAAACTGTATGCTGTGTAGCTGTTAGAGACGCAATGGTTTGATAAAATATAGTTTATTTTAAATTTTTTATTTTTTACTACTTGTAAGTTACCAAAGTAAAAGTATTAAAAATATGCTATAAATAGTATATTGGCTGTTATTTACGTCCTCGTAAATAAACAAGTTTCAGAAACTGATTAATCGTCCTGAGATGAATTGCAGCATGAGCAGTTATTTACGTAAATAAACAAGTTTCAGAAACTGATTAATCGTCCTGAGATGAATTGCAGCATGAGCATTTTCCCCATATTTCTATTTATCAAATAATGTCCTTTTTGATTTTCCAAGCAGTGGTTTAATTTTTTTGTAGTTGACCTTGTTCTGACTTGGGAAGTATTAAAAGGAGTATCCTTTGTAAAATGAGATGGCGAGGAACGACTTGATACAATGTCACAGTGGTGCACATCAGTACTGTTATTGGCGGGAAAGCAAGGTATCATATTAGACGCTGACCTTGCGTTGTTTGAGTGAGAGCTCTCTGTACGGTTCAGGTGAACATTTGAACTTTGAACAATGCTCGCGGGCTGTTTGTTCTTGCGAATTGTTATACCTTGGCGGGATTTATTTTTCCTGGAGGAAGCGACCATATCAATTGGGAGTTCATAATGTATATACTTGATCATATATGAGGTTTCTGAATAAGGGGGAAGGTGCCCCCTGGGTATCCCTTATTTGGAATGTGCCTAAGTGGAGCTTTATCAGATGGAGCCTGGAAAATCATTAACCGCCTTGCTAAGATAAAGTGTCCTACTCCACCCTGTGGATATGACAATCCTAAAGGTACTTTGAGTTATCTCGTTGCACGCTCACGTTGGGCAGACTGGTGGTTGCGTATTATTATGCGAGCCATGTTTGATGCGGTGGCGAAACCGATTACCTCCGGAGTTGAACTATGCAGAGCTACTGCGCCAACTGCCTTACCAATGGATTACGCTACCGAAGCAGATGACATGGGACCCACTGGGGCTTTACAAATACCACGACGGGAATCGTGTGATCATACAGCAGATATGATACCTCGATCTATGAACGTCAATCCTCCTACCGTTTCTTAAGACAGAACCCGGTCACTATTAAATAATTCAGGCCACTATTTGGAAAACTGTACAAGAAATACCAATCCCGCACATAAAGATGCTTTTAACTCACTTCACTCTGATTTTTCTTCCATTAAGGAAAAAAAGTCAGTTGATGATCATGGTTCAACTACAAGGGCTCTATTTACGGAGGAAAATACTGACGGAAATTTTTGATTCAATGTGAGATGAATTTTATAAATAGTATATTGGCTGTTATTTACGTAAATAAACAAGTTTCAGAAACTGATTAATCATCCTGAGATGAATTGCAGCATGAGCATTTTCCCGTATTCCTATTTCTCAAATAATATCTTGAACACTGTTTTTATATTATTAATTAAATACAGCGATTTCGGTGAAGAAGTGATCTATTCACAGGAGTCTCCAAAGATGGAGGAATCTTTCAAAGACTTTGACTGGGATTTGAATCGGTTTGTTGAATACAGATCGCCTTTCACAAGAAAAGAAACACATTATGTTACCAATGTTACCAATTTTAAATAGTATATTGGCTGTTATTTACTTAAATAAACTTCAAAACCTGATTAATCGTCTTGTGATGAATTGCAGCATGAACATTTTCGTGTACTTCTATTTCTCAAATTATATCCTTTTTGATTTTCCAAGCAGTGGTTTAATTTTGTTACCAATTAAAAAACCAATTTAGATTTAGGGTTGGAACTGACATTGTATTTGATTTAAAATGAGAGTCTTAAAGCATACGTACTATATTCTGTTTTTAGTTTTTAATTAAATACAGCCATTGTATTAAGTTAGTTTTATTTAAGTAAATAACAGCCAATATGCTATTTATATAATTCTTTTAAATATTATAGGGACAATCCTATACATGAAGTTGCTTTTAATATATCATATTTAGTTTTTTTAATTAAGTTGAACTTTTTTCTTCAAAAACTTTTACCGGTACGACCACTTACGCTTCAAACACCAATTTTGAGGATGGGTGCTTTGTTACTAGTACTTACTATGTGTATCAGTACTTGCTGCTAGAGAAACCGCAGTCGGCGTAAATGGTTTGTCCAGTGATGCAGGAAGAGTCCGAACTTGCCAGAAAAGTGGCAGCGGTCGCTATTTCATCGGGTAAGGCATTTCGTTGAAGCAAGGTTTTGCCCATAATTGATTTCTCTAATTTCCTAAAATTCGGAATGCCACGAGCTGCAGCGGTGTTAATTGGACCAGGACTGAGTGCATTCACCCGAATATTGTATGGACCAAATTCCGCTGCCAAATATCGCGTGCTACTCTCAAGGCAACTCTTTGCTACTCCTACCACGTGGTAATTTGGGACCACGAAACTTGAACCAATGAACGACAACGTCACGACACTTGCGCCACCGCGTTCAAACTTACCACCTTCAATCAATAACCTTTTGGCGTGGCGACAGATTCTATTAAAAGAATAAGCTGTGGTGTTTTGGGTGGCGCAAAAATCTTCAAAGGATACCTCACTATAATCTTGCTTCAAGACACCAGATGGGGTAAATGCGACTGAGTGGAGCAACGCGTGTAGTTTACCATTAAACATGTCGTCCAAACACAACATGGTCTCTTGGACTTGAGTTTCGCAGGTCACGTCACAGCACAGCACGTCCATCCTACCGTGTCTATCATCCCCAGCAATATGCTTCCCGACTAAATTTGATACAGATCCTGCTATCCTTTCTGTTGCGCACACAACTGCGACGTTGGCACCAGCGCTCTGCCACGCTTGCGCAATTGACCAACCTATTGACCACTTGTTGGCAACACCGAAAACCACAGCATTCCGACCTAATAGCTTCAGTGACATGTGTCCGCGCACTACTGATCGCTGTGTTGACTTCGTAGTTAACCCGTCTAATATAGTCCACACATTTAATGCGCGTGCTTTTGCGGTTTCCATACTTACATGTGATGCCGACGTTTCTTCGCTCCGGTGAGATGACTCCCAAAACAAATTTGCAAATGCTGACAGCTGACAGCTGACATGGATGAGATACGATACCTATGATGAGATATGAGATACGTACCTGTACGTACCTGTACAGAACGTGAGGTTCTGTTTTGTTATTAGCCTCGTACCATGCACACTATTGAACAGTAGAAAGTAGTCTACGAGATGTATACCTGCAAATCCAAACCTGTCCTCGAACTGCGAACGCCGAACACCAGAGCTTTCAACGTGCTTTCATAGTCCGGCCAGTAGCCGTCTTGCTCCTTGAAGTGCCTCCATACGGTGTACTCTTCTTGGCATGCGCTGCACTTTGACTTTGCTTCTTCTTCTTCTGAGCTGGCTTCTTTCCTGGACCTTTTCCATGCGGATGTCGCCTATTGCGCAGTAACGAAGATGTTTCACCGCGCTTCTTCTTGATGCGCATGTAGGCACCAAACTTAGCAGTTTCGCCTTGGAACTTGCTATCCTTGGTGTGGTGTTCAGCCTTCGGCATATCCTCGGAATCGGTGCCACGTGACTGAGCATGAGAATTCATAGCTTTCAGCTTCTGAGTTTCTTTGAAGTTTGGGTCAACTTTAGAGATTCGCAGTTGCCTCCCTTCAAATGTTGCTCCTTTCAATAAAGTCGCTTCTTTAGCAAACCCTCGCTCGGAGAACAAGACATAGGCAAACCCTTTACCCTTGTTCGTCACTTTATCCCGTACGATGCGAACATTTAGAATGCATTCATCCCCTCCACTAACCGACAGGGCAACAAATTTACGCAACTTTTCCTCATTTGTTTCGAAAGGTAAATTCCCCACAAATATCGTTTTCTTGTGAGAGCCAATGGCAGTGGAGGTTTTCTGTGAAATATAATCGACTCGCAAGTGATTCCCGTGGAACACCGTTCCGTTGAAGTCGACGGCTGCGGGCACGCTGTCTGCTGATTTAAACACAATGTACGCGTTGACCGTATCTTTAACCTGGGCGTTCACTTTTCCTAAGATGTAGCTTGCTTTCCTGTTTAACTTCAAGTCCTTTTGGTTGCTTATTTTCGTTCCCTCGATAGCAACAGATCGGATACGGACACTTTCAACAGGTCCAGCCCTCTTGAAAAAAATCGACAACTCCTTTCTAGTCACTGCTAAAGGAACATTTCCAACAAAAACTGTTTTATCATCTTTACGTTCTTTCTCTTCGTTAGACACACGGAACTGCTTGGCCCGATTTTTACCAGATGTAAGACCAGATTCAAATGAAATCCCTTCCACTTTCCGCTTGCGCTTAGTCAGTACCTTTTTAATCACAGGCTTTTCCTCTGTCATCACAGGAGCAGCAGAGGGGACATTGGTGTCCGTCAGACTAGCAGCCAGAGAGCCTGGTACATATGGTTTGTCGAAGTCCGACATACTGAGGGACTCCGCGTTTCTATGCGTCTTGGTTGTAAAATTCGTTCTACGTACCTTCGCGTCGGGCCGATCACTCGTATATAGTTTGCACACGTGTCCGCTTCGATGCGATCGATGGAGGGAAGAAGGGAGGGAGGGATTCTCTTCGATCATGCCAATTTTGTATTTAGTGCAGCGAATTGTCCTGTCCGCCTGTCAAGTACACAAATAGATTTTTTATCGCGAAAATAGGCATAAATGTCTCGCCAATCACTCTATTTATCACTCTCACTCTATCACCGTGACAAATTCTGGTTGGAAACTCACACACAGGTCACAGTGGCACACAGGCACACAGGCACACAGGCGAGTGCACATTTGTTGTTATTCGTTATTCATACTGTACTTCAATACTTCAATACTCGCAAGAAAAAAAGTGGTCTCTCTGATTACGCGAACTTCCTGTAACCAGAACATCCATCAGCAAAGCGCGCTTCGTTGTTCAATATCATACAACTTCATGCCTGTACGTCAACCTCTCCATTCACAAACGAACAAAGTCAGCTTTTTCGACCGTAGTTTACAAACCCACAGACAAAGAGTGTGCAGTGTTCCGTCTGTCACTGTTGATCCGGCTGTTGTCGACCCAGGCTGATTTGAAGGATTGCATAGAAAGCTCTGCTATGGAGAAGCCTGTGAAATACGAAATGCCATTGGAAGAATATGGTTTCTCCGAAAAAGAGCTCGGCGTCTGCGTGAAAGTGTTGGGCTGCTTGTCCAGTGAGAGAGGAAAACTACTTTTTGAAGAACGGCGAATGAAATGTTTGAGAAAAGCCGTCGTGCCTTTCACCCAAGCGATGGAAAACAAATTTCCCTCGAACCTAGACAAAGTTGCGCGACGGAAAGAAGCGAAGCAGTTGAGAAATGCAAGACGACAACGACAAAAGCTTCAAGATTCACATTACATCGACTCCTCAAAGCTTCGGGCGAAAAGATTGGAAGAGCTAAAAGCACTACAATCCATGGGCGAGGACGCGACAAGGTTATTGATTCCTGACGGTGCTACTGGTGAGAGCTTCGAGGGACCTCAAGCCGAGTACGTGCTGCAAGATATTAGTGAGGATGAGTTGGGCGGGCAAACCCTATCAGAGGATCGAAGCTCGCTAAAGAGAAAAGCTGACGACATTAGTGTTAGCAGCACTGGGGACAAAAGAACTGACCCTCGAGTTCTTTCGCGTCCCCGCTCTTGCTATACATGCAAAATTCGATTCTATAAGCTGCATCATTTTTACGATCAATTGTGTCCTGCATGTGCTGCACTAGGATATGCAAAACGAATGCAAACCACTGATTTGACCGGGCGCGTCGCTCTTGTCAGTGGAGGTAGGGTTAAAATTGGTTACCAAACTGCTTTGAAGTTATTGAAAGCAGGGTGTACTGTCATTGTCACTACTCGGTTTCCACAAGACGCGGCTAATCGCTATGCTAATGAAGCCGATTTTACAGAGTGGGAGGACAATTTGACCATTTATGGCCTTGATTTTAGGTACGTTCCTGGTGTCGAAAAATTCTGTGCATTTCTTAGCTCGACATTACCTCGGCTGGACATTATTATCAACAATGCCTGTCAAACTATTCGGCGCCCGCCCGCATACTACAAGCATCTATTGCCGGGAGAGGAAAGGCCTGTAAATGCGGCGCCGAAGAGTATCCAAAATATTTTAGGCAAACAACTGTACCAGGATCGTGTACACTTTTCGGGTTCTGTAACTTTGAAAGTGGATGATTCGCCAAATCATCTCCCTTCGAAGCTTCTAAATACACGTGAAGGCAAAACTTCGTCGAAATCTGGTCGTCCAAAGTCGAATGTTGCCAGTACCGTCGAACATAAATCTATCATTGCCGGCACTACCGATGAGAACACCTCGTCGACATCGTCAGTAGGATTTGCCAACTTGTCTGCCTCAGAAATGAGTCAAGTTCAGCTCGTGTGCGGTGATGACAATACCAAAGATTTTCCTTGTGCTGCTTTCGATATAAATCAGCAACAAATCGATTTACGGACTCACAATAGCTGGCTTGTTAAATTGGAAGATGTTGAAACTCCAGAACTATTGGAAGTTATTTCGATTAATATGATGGCTCCCTTCATATTGAACAGTCGTTTAAAACACTTAATGTGCCGTGCATCCTGCGCAGAAGTCAACAAATTCATTATCAATGTTAGTGCCATGGAAGGAAAGTTCTACCGTTTCAAAACTGCTAATCATCCTCATACAAATATGGCGAAGGCAGCATTGAATATGATGACGCGCACGTCTGCTGAAGATTATGCGAAGTCTAATATTTTTATGAATTCCGTTGATACAGGGTGGATTAATGATGAAAATCCAATAGGCCGTGCTCGAGAAATTTTTGAAAAAAACAACTTTCAAACACCTATTGATGAAATTGATGCTGCTGCTCGGATTTTAGACCCAATCATGGTCGGCGCAAACGCAAAATTGGGACATTGCCCGAGAGGAAAATTTTACAAAGATTTTAAGGAAACAGAATGGTGACGGTTTTTGTACTGGTCGCCTATGTGCAATAACATACAGTATTGTCATTGAATCGAATAGTAATAAATAAGATAAGATTAAGGACGAGTACGATGTCTGTCAACTGCTAGAAAAAACGTTTCATTCATATCCCTCACGGTCGTCGTCGTGGATTCACAAGTAAGTAAAATAAGTAATATGACAATATGACTACTGAGTCACGAGATGCATACTGTATGAATGAAGGAACTCATCCATCGAATGTATGCATGTGTGTCCCTCAAAATGACCCTCTGCGTTGAAATCGACAAAGCTTCTTTTCGTGCAGTTTCTAAAGTAAGTAGATTCCATCTTTTTATAAAACAAGTGTGAGACTACTTTGGATATGTCAAGGGTTGCAACAAGGAAGAAAGAAAAGGAGGGAAATCCTCCTCCCTACGGTTGGTCAAAATGGCCCAAAACACAACAGGGGCTGGCAAGAATGTTTGCTGCACAAGAAGCATGGCTCCGAAAACAGCATATTGATGCGCAGGTCCTCGTCGATGCAGATCGGCATAAAGAAGAAACTGACAACCGGGTAGAGAACATGAAGCAGAATAGAGCCAAGAACATTATTTTGCTCGAAGCGGAGCGAAAAGCACGAAGCAAACGTTCCGAAAAGCTTCGTAAGCAGCGACTGCAAGCCGCGGCTGCCAAAAAAACGTCTCTGGTGGAGCAGAGAAGATTGGAAAATTCACAACACTACTCACATGTAAAATTCAAGCAAGAATTGCTGTTCAAACAAAAATTAGAAACGGAAGAATCAAAATATCAAAAAATAAGTAGAAAATACCGCTTAAAATGGAAGGAAGTGTTGCCAAGGCCGTCATCCCCTCAAAAGCCAATAAGTTTGTTCACCATAGTGGATAGAACAAATATGGGTACATTTTCTCCGCGAACTAGAAGGTTGAAGCAAGGGCGACCAGTTACATCTCCTTTATGCTCGTATACTCCAACAGAAGTTAATCATAAGTCCCGAAACAGAGATCAAGTACGAGCACGAAAACTAAGCTATGCATTGCAACACAAGCAGCTACTCGAAGAAGCCAATGCAGCCCGGGCAAGGAAACAGGAACAGCGGCATGCGCAAAACCAACGACAACGAGAAGCTTTAGAATCAGAAAGAAGACGAAAATTAGAGGACAGTTACCAAAAGAAAGCCTTTCACATTCTTGAGATTCAGTCAAAAGATGAACAAGAAAGAGCTGAGCGTGCAATGCTCGCGAAAGGAAAAGTAGAGAAATGTACAGTTAGACGAGCTATGCTCACAGAAGATTTTGAAAAGATGATTGAGGAGCGGAAACTACAAGCTGTTCGTGCTGAAATGAAAGGGCATATTCTGAAAGATGAATATGATGAAAAACTATGGAATATTTGTCGGGCCCAAGCTGAGGTTATGCGAGAACGTATTGCTATGGCTGCAAGAAGACGGTTCTACATCGACGAAAAAATACAATCTGAGTCAGAATACCGTGCTAAGCAAAATGAAAACATGAGACAAAATCGAACTTCTAGTGCATCCTCCCGCCGAGAAGTGATGTTGATAAACATGCGAGAAAAGAATGAACTGGCAACTAAAGCTCACGCGGAAAGATTGCAGGATATCTTAGAAACGATAGCTATTGAGGAGGAAATGAAAAAACTAAGGAGTGAAAACAAATGGCAAGTTATTGAGCAACGGATCGAAGAAATGAAATACCGAAGACAACTTCGAACTAATATGCACATGCACAATTGCAGTTATCGTAGACAATACGTTTTAAACGATAACGCAGTGCCACTGAGACCAGCATTGGTAATGAACGTTAATCAAATTGAGGAAGAGACCGAACCTTCTATCTTAACTACTCCCGTGTCAGCTAGTTTGCCTAATAATTAATAAGCCAAAATTGGAAACGAAAAACTTCTCACTGATGAGTAAATATATATAAATAGTACTAAGTACTAAGTATTGGCTGTTATTTACGTAAATAAACAAGTTTCAGAAACTGATTAATCGTCCTGAGATGAATTGCAGCATGAGCATTTTCCCTTATTTCTATTTCTCAAATAATATCCTTTTTGATTTTCCAAGGAATGTTAGAAGACAAAACATGATGCTCAATATTGATGGATACAAAAAATTTGTCAGGAAATGTCGTAGACAACAAACATATTGTGATAATTTACAGATTTTACTTCAAGGTAGACAGGACAATCCTATACATGAAGTTGCCTTTAATGAACTAATTGAGAATCTGAAGGGAAGAAATACAATATGGAGTAATATGAATGAGAATAGTGATAGAAATCACTAAAATTTGATATTTGAAACAGGAAGTGTTTAATTAATTACCGCCTTACTATTTATTTAGATTTTCCAAGCAGTGGTTTAATTTTTTTGTAGTTAACCTGGTTCTGACTTAGGAAGTATTAAAAGGAGTATCCTTTGTAAAATGAGATGGCGAGGAACGACTTGATACAATGTCACAGTGATGCGCATCAGTACTGTTATTGGCGGGAAAGCAAGGTATCATATTAGACGCTGACTTTACGTTGTTTGAGTGAGAGCTGTCTGTACGGTTCAGGTGAACATTTGAACTTTGATCAAATGCTCACGGGCTGATTGTTCTTGCGAATTGTTATACCTTGGCGGGATTTATTTTTCCTGGAGGTAGCGACCATATCAATTGGGAGTTCATAATGTGAGCGTATGAGGGAAGAGTCTATCTCTAGATCCTGAACGTAGAGATGTATATCTGGTCTGCGAGGTACACGGCGTTGTCCAGCTGCAGTTGCGTCGGCTTTCATTTCCTCCCATTCCCGGTCTATCTTTGCGTGCAGCAAGTCAATGAACTTTTGCTTGTCTTCCTGTGTCCCTGCCGTAAGGAAGTTTGCTACCCTTTGATTGTCCTCAAGTAGGTACTCTATGTCAATTGGTTCCACATCAAACAGAGTATTTCTGACTTAATCATCAAGGTCATTTGATTCCATATCGGGTAGGATGTCTCGAAGTTGACCATCAGTGTTAGGAATTGATGCACGAACGTCATGGGGTATATTACTTGATTGTCCCCTACTGAAATTATGCTCCTCTAAACGTATATTCGGCTCAAAATGGTCTCCTCCATGATCGGAATAAATCGATATCTCTGACTGTATTAATTATAAAAAGTATTGGATAGCCAATACTTTTTAACTATTATTTACGACGTACACAAAAACATTCCTGAAACTGATTAATCATCCTGTATTAAATTAAAACAAAGTTCATTTGGCACTGGTGGAAGTTCAAGTACTTCACAATAAATTACCCTTGTACTTATGCTTGTTTCTGACCTTCGTAGGTCCCTTTCCACCATTTGCCATGAGCAAAAGAAGAGGATCTTTCAGCAACTGCGAGGTATCTGGGACGGCCCATATGTTTGAAACCGCCTGTATTGCTTTTTTCTGCCGTTGTCGGGCTACCAAAACCGACTCAGGAACTTTTGGCCGAGATGTATTTTCTGTTATTCGCTGAGAGTTTAAAGATTTTATTGTTGTTGCTCGAATAGTAGAAGAAGACAAAGAAGGCAAGCTTTCGCTACGAAATAATCCCCCATTTTGACGCTTTGAGAGTCTCAAAATTTTACTCTTTTCCGATACTTTCGTCCCCATTCCTTGGAATTGATCCAAACGTTCCTGGGCCTCAGTCAGGCCTGGATTTAATCGTATAGCTTCTTTGAAATCTTGGTATGCATGTTCGAACTTTTGCTGCAAATATAGAGTGTTGCCACGATGAAGAAAAAAATGAGCGACTTTCGGATTATACTGTATTGCAGTTGCAAATTCTAATTCAGATTCAGCGTAATTTTTTTGGTTAAACAAACCTAAGCCAATCATGTGGTGCACCAACCCCAATCTAGTTCGAATTTGCCAATCCTCTGGATTCATATCAAAGGCTACGTGATAATCTGCGAGTGCCTGCTGTACTTGACCACACGACCGATAGCAATCTCCACGATTTGTGAAGAAGCTAATGTTGACAGAGCCACCTCCTTCTCTGGCAACAATTGCAGATACGTTCCCCTGAGTCTCAGATTCGATCACACGATTAAATAACGTGATGGCTCGGTGATAATCCCGGTTTTCGAAACACTGAACTGCCATGTCATTCAGAGTCAAATTCCTTTGCCGCATGATTTCTGCGTGCATCTGATCTCCACTTGCCCCCGTTTCCTCTTCATAAATACGAGAGGCGTAGTCTATGTCCACTAAAGCTTCGTCAAAATGTTTCATAAATCTATTAGTAGAAGCTCTCAACACACGAACTTTTATGTCATTTGGATTCAACTCTAAGGCGTTCGATAACAGGCGACGTGCAGTCGAGTATTCTCGTTTGAGCAGGCATTGTGATGCTTGGAGATACACCTCTTCGACTTGTTTCCACAACATCTCTTCATAGATTTTCACTTCTGGATGCGACGGGTCTAATCGTTGAGCTTCTCCAAAATCATCGTTACCCTTACCGGTCGCTCCCATCATCCAACGCAACTTGGCCCGCAATATATATATATCTGCTGAGTTTGAAGTAATGACTATGCAGTGGTCAACATCCCTTAGGGCAGGTTGCCATTTCTTCCTTTGTACATAGGTTAGTGCTCGGTGCAGCCAGTAATTTGACTCAAGCCCATTTAATTCAATCGCTTCAGAAAAGTATAAAGTGGCAGTGTCGTAGTCCCCACTGTCTATGTAAAGTTGTCCTTGTACGTCTAACGAGGCAGCTAACTTTTTCTTTATTTCGAGGACTTCTTCCTCAGGTGCTAAGGAAATAGACTTCCTAAAGTTGACAATGGCACTTTTAAAGTCACAACAGGAAGCATAGACATCTCCCCTTTTTTCAAACGCAGCAAAATGATGTGGACGCAAAAATATTATTTTCCCTGCGATTGCCAAGGCCTTGTCGCAGTCTTCCGCCGCAATAGCCTCGTCCAAGATTTCCAACAAATCAGTCAGCTGTTGGTCTGTCCTTGACTCAACCTTTTCGCTCATCGTGAACACTACTTTTCACGATAAGCAAAATATGGCAAGTATAAACAGAATAACCTATGGCTATGGCACTGCTCTTGCGTTCTGCTCGCATATCACATGCGCTTTTCACCTGTTTAAAACTCTGTTCATCATATTCTCATTCTTCCTCGTTTGCATCATCCATCCGCATGGAGCGCATTAAAAAAAACTCGTACCAGAGTAAATAGAATAGTTTGTACTCTACGAGTACAATAAACGTTGTTGATGACGGAGTGGGATCCCCGGGTACCGAGCTCGA
>JGI24914J38485_101029_pt1 | contig 32774 bp, 30 predicted proteins | sample LinPfosmplate2_FD_38485 | JGI IMG/M metagenome (IMG submission 38485) | reverse complement strand
TGCAGGTCGACTCTAGAGGATCCCACTATATGGCTTGAAGCGCCGGACGACGTTCTTTTCAAACGCGTTGGCGCGCGAATCGGCGATGCCTCCGATGCCGACGGCAAGGTCGTTTCGCGACAATTGACGCAAGACAATGGCACAATTCAATGGCGCAGAATCGATTCATCGCGAGATGCCTATCCAGTCGCAAGCGAATATTTGAAGAAAACTGGTGAAGGTTGAGGGCCTGCTCGTTGCAATCTGGGTATTTCAACACAGAATTTTGCGGAAATGCTTGATCGCTAATTGTCCGATGGAATAGAATGTTGAGGAAGTAATCAGGAAGAGTTCATTAATTGTTAGAATATTATACTTCAAGAATTCCCTTTAGGTTGAGTTCTTGTTGCGATTGCCGTTGGGATGCTGACTTGAGTGCTCGGGAATGCTATCTCTGTAGGGAGCCGGGGGTTAATAGTGGATAGCGAGCTTGTGGTGGATACGGAAAAAGAATCGGAGGATTTGTCCAAGCATGAGGAGCGGCAGTACCCTCGTATTCGGACAAATTTGATTGGCCGCTATATGTTGGCGGGTCGCCAGGAATTCGAGTGCGTCATTGTCAATGTCGCGGTCGGTGGAATTGCTGTAAGCGGTCCGCAGGCAGGAGCAATCAGCGAGCCGGTAATCGCCTATATCGATCGCGTCGGTCGGGTTCAGGGTAATATCGTTCGGCTTATCGATGGCGGGTTCGCCCTCAAGCTGACCGCTACCAAGAGAGCGGCTGAGAAACTTGCCGTTCGACTTGGCGCCATTGAGGCCGAAAATGTACGCGAAAGGGCCGCGGAAGAGCGCCGTGAGGAAATGCGGGTAGAGCCTGACGACAAGGTTGCTTATTTCAGCCTTACTTTGGGTGAGGGAGCGGAGTGCGAAGTTCTCGACATTTCCCGCTCAGGCGCCGAAGTCAAAACGCGCGAACGGCCTCCAATCGGTGCCCTGGTAAGTCTTGGCAAGTTGAGCGGCACGGTGGTGCGGCATACAGAACTGGGTGTCGGTATCAAGTTCGAAGATTGGCAGGAAAACGTTTCGCTTACCGAGCGGCTAGAAGATATAAGAAATACGAAAACCGCTAACGGATAGGGTTGGGGTCGTTAGCGGGGAATGTCGTTCCACGGAATATAATTGGTTTTCTATCATGTTTTCTCCGATGCCAGTTGTGTTGGATCGGTGAAAATCTTGATCGTTTTGATCCGCTCGCCGTCAAACTCAAGAACTGTAATCCCAACCAGCGTTGCCGGCTGTCCGTCTAGGCGCGTTACCTCGAAAACCCATTCCGCAGCCGCCTGATTTCCCTCGACGATCACATTCGGGGCATATTCGAAATACTTCAGAAATCGCGATGGGATGTAGTCGTCGAAAAAGCGGCCCACCGCGTCCCGCCCAACGCTTTTCGGATAAACCGGGTGGATGAGCGTCACATCGGGTGTGAACATGTCGAGCAGTCCTTGCCACTCGCGCTGGGAGTGCAGTTCGAAGTAGCGGTGGACGAGACTGCGGATGCGCTCGCTGTCGGGAGACTGGGTCATGGTTTGCCTATTTTTCTTTTCTTTTGAATGGCATCGCTCCAACAGACCGCGATCATAGTTTCGGTGATCGGTGAATATTGAGAAAGTTGTAGGATACTTGCTCACAAAGGGAGGAAGAACAATGCTGTTCATGGTAAATATCGTGGTGCGTTTGCCGGGCGACTGGCCAAAGGAAAAAATCGAGGCGCTTGCCGCCATCGAGACAGAGCGTGGCTTGCAATATGTAAAGGAAGGCAAACTCAAACGTATCTTCCGTGTCGTCGGCCAACGCGAGAATTTCAGCATTTGGGAGGCCGAGACCCTAGAGGAGCTTCACGCCACGCTTTCCGCGCTTCCCATGCATCCATATATGGATGTGCGTGTATCGCCAATTGTCAAGCACTCGACGACGGAAGCCTGGGAAGAGGCAAATGGAGAAATGCCGCCGTTCTGATCTATGCGATCTGAACGAGGCTCACGGCACGTTTGATCAATCCGTCTTGCTCAGATTCAAGAGCCCCTGAACCGACTTCATTCGCAAGACCGAATCCCCGGCGATATGCGTCCAGATGATGGCGTCACGCGCAAGCTTGTCGGCGGCCGCAAGTGTGCCGCCGCCGCCGAAATCCGTATGGATCGACAAATTGGCGTCGCATACGCGTTGAATGACATCGGAGGAAAAGATCATCAGGAAATTGCCGTGCGGTGCGGGCTTGTCCGGAGCGGCGTCGCTCTCTGCGGCCAGCCGCATGACGAAGGAACGCAGCGCCTCGGTGTAAATGTGCATGTCGGATAATTTCAACTGGACCAGTTGCTGCGCGCCGACAGCTTGGCGGCCTTGTTGAATATTGCGGGCATGGTTCATCGCCATCTCGACAGCGGCATCGCAGACGCCGAGCGCATTGGCGGCGTATTCGAGTTCGCCAAACCTGGCGTTCTTGCCGCCATGACCCTTGAGGCCGCAATTGACTGCTCCAAGAAGATTGTCGTTGGGCACGCGCGCATTGTCGAAGATCAGCTCGGCGTTCTGGTAAAATCGCCACCCGCTTTTGTTGAACACCTTTCCCACGCGAACACCGGGGGTATCGATCGGCACGGCGAAGATACTGGTCCCATCCCCGATCGCGACATCGGGATCGGTACGCGTATAGGCGAAGACCAGTTTTCCGACATTGGCATTGGCGATAAAGACTTTGTCGCCATTGAGGACCCACGCATCGCCATCGCGCTCCGCACGCAATCTCAATCCGGATCGCGGAGCATCCTTCGGCGGAAGTCGGTTGTCGGAGCCGGCATTCGGCTCGGTGATCCCTCCACTGAGGAGGTAGGTATCGTCGTCGAGAAAGGGCTTCAGGAAACGCTGGCGCTGTTCCGGCGTGCAGCGGTCGGCGATCAAGTGGCACCACTTCCAGTTCTGGCTAAAGGTCTTGGCAATCGCGCTGTCGCCACGCGCGAGTTCGGCGATTACGATCGCCTGCGTGACGAAATCGATGCCGTGGCCGCCCCATTCTCGTGGCACTGACGCGGTACGAAATCCGAGCTTCGAACCCTTGCGAATAATGTCCCAGTCAATGGTGTCGCGCGGATCGGCGACTTGATCGCACAACATGGAGATTGGCTTGATCTCCTCTTCGGCAAATTGTCGTGCTGCCTGTTGCCAGTCGCGCTGCTCTTTATTGAGCGAAAATTCCATTCTACGGCCCTCCGCCGCGAACCATAGTTGTTGAGCGCGGGGTACGGAAGGTATCTCGTCTTAGGTTAAAGGGTCGCACCGAGGCGAACAAAATTGGTTGAAGGCGTGGGTTCAAATCCATCAACGGAAAATGGATTGGCAATCGAGCTGCATATTCGCATATCCTTTGATCAGGATGGATTGTGACAGGAAGGGGCTTCGCCATGACAAGCAAATTACGGGTAGCGGCGATCGATGTCAGCCATTGGCACGCGCGATACGATGCGGCCTGGCTGCCCGTGTTTCGCGATTTGGGGGCGACGTTTGTTGGCATGTCGGATCCCAACGCGGAGATCGCGGCGGATCATGCCGAGCAGTTTGGCGGCAAGGCCTTTACCGACTATCGGGCGATGATTGAAGAAACCAAGCCAGACTTTGTCGTGGCGTTGGGACGGCATATCGATATGCCAGAGCGGTTCCGGTTTCTGGTTGAAGAGGGCTTGCCATTCTTGATGGAGAAGCCCTGGGGGACGGATGCCGAAACCGTAAATGGGCTGGTCGATTTGGCGGAGAAGAAAGGGGCCTGGGTCGCGGTGCCTTACTCGTCGCGCTATATCGCCTGGACGATCACTGCCAAGCGGATGATCGAGGCCGAGGAATTTGGAACGATCTCGCATATTCATTTTCGCAGCATGCGTCCGAGACAGCGGCGCTACAAACCCTGGCTTAGCGAATGGATGTATGATCGCGAGGCGGCCGGCGGCGGCGTCATCATTAATATCGGCTGTCACGGATTCGACGTGGCGCGCTATCTGACAGGTGAAGAGCCGGAGGTGATCTCGGCCGTAACCAGCAATCGCGTCGACGGATTGGAGGTCGAGGAATACGCAATGGTGACGATGCGAACGCCGAGCGGAATCATAATCAATAATGAGATGGGCTATCTGATGCCCTCATGGCCACAACTGGAAAGCTGGCCGAAAAATAATGGCGAGCGTGATCTAAAACTGGTCGGCGATAAGGCGATGTTGCGCACGGTTGCCGGCGGAGTCCAGATACTGAAGCCGGATCACGAGGAAATGGTTGACGGTATCCCGCCCTATGAAATCGGCACGCCGAAACTTGCAAAGGCCTGCCTGGACGCATTTACCAAGGGAGAGGCGCCGCCGATCCCGCCACGGGCTTGCGCGCGGGCCATGGATCTCATCCAGGATAGCTATCGGATGGCTGGGCGAATCTGACCGCCGGCCTCTCTAGTATTGCCGCGTCTCGATGTTGATCCACGAGAGAGCCGCCCAATGGGGAGCGCCGCTGAACGGCTTACGCGAAGAATACCCTGGCGGCACCCGCCGCCAGGGATATTTTACTCCGTCATTCCGGTCGCTGCGGAATGAATTAGCTTGTTAGCCGGCCGGCCCGGGTTCGCCACGAGGCCCTTCGGGGCCTTCCGGTCCTGGCTCACCTTGTGGACCTGCCGGACCATCCGCGCCCGGCAATCCATCTACGCCAGAATCACCCGCAGGCCCTTGCGGCCCGGCCTCACCTTGCGGTCCGGCTTCGCCCTGTGCCCCGGCTTCGCCCTGCGGTCCGGCTTCACCTTGCGACCCGGCTTCACCTTGCGGTCCAGCGTCACCTTGCGGCCCTGCCGGTCCAGGAGTGCTTTCCACGGCGGCTACTGCGGCGTCAATATCGGCCTGGGTAGCTCCCCCAAGCATCTTGACCGCGCCGCCATCGGTCTGCGTATTCCAGATCGAGATCACGATCAACACAGCGATCGTTGCGATAACGCCAGCAATAAAACTTTGCAAAAACCGGCCCATCAACTGTCCCCTTTTCTTTATAAGGACCCCAATTGTATTGCTCCAACGAAGGCCACGCAACCTTTGACGCGCATGAATTCCCTTAGGCAAGCCGAACCGTTTGAGGTCTACGCGCGTGTTCCGGCGATCGTCATTCAAACAAAGCTCTTCTTACAAGCCTTGAGGGGCGCAATCCCTATTGGGCCGGGTCTATTTCCTCGGGGGGTATTCGAAGTAGCACAATCAAAGGCAGCGATACCAAAACGGTGAGGGTTATCGCCAGCATTGCCGCTACAATTCCAAACCGGTCTCCAATGATGCCGAAGACGATCGGGCCGACAATGCCCGCCGCGCTCGAAATTGAATAGATGGCAGCAAATCCTCGCGACTGCCGATCGCGATGAACAAGGTCGGTTATGGTGCCATAAGTCACCGACGATGAGCCTTGCAAAACCATTCCAAGCAATGGCAGCAGGGCGAAGGCGACAAGCGTCGGCGACAGCACCACAGCTAGAATACCGGCGGCCGTCAAACACTGCACGAGTATCAGGGATGGTTTGGCGCCCATGTGTTCGGCGAGAAATCCGCATCCGAACTTTCCGAAAGTCCCCCCGGCAAGCGTCAAGACGACGGCAAACGCTGCAAGGCCTGTCGGCACCTCTTTTTCGCTCATCAAGAAGGCGACAAAAGTGAGGAACCCACTTTGCACCGCCAGATCCAGAAAGACGATGAGACCGAGCGTCATGAATCCAAGGCGGTCGCGGATGCCCCATCCGATTGTGCTTGAAGCGGATTCTGCCGTTGCAGCTGATTGCGGGCGCGCACCAACATTCCAGCGACGCAGGACGATCAGGACAACCCCGGCCGCAAGCACGGTCAAAATGCCGAATCCGGCAACAGTATATTCCAGGCGATACCCAGGCCGATCGCTAGCGTAAAGATGCCGCTGAAGGTGAGCTTGCCGACATCGCCGGCGGCATTGTAAACGCCAAGGGCGGCACGCCGTCCGGTATCTTTAAACGCGCTGACAATGATTGAAGATGATGGCGCATGGTGAAAAGCGCCGCCCAGGCCAGCAAGTATCAGGGCGAGGGCGACAATGGCTACGCCGGGTGCAAAGGCCAGAAAGAGAAACGCCGAACCGGCGCATGAAAGCCCGAAAACGAGCAATATACGTTCTCCAAACCGTTCGGAGAGCATGCCCGATGGTATCTGGAACAAAACCATAGCACTGCTATAGGCCGCCCGGATGAAGCCGACCTGGAACAACGTCAGTCCAAAGATCGGCGCCAAGACCGGAAGAAGGACATAGATCGTGGCATAGAGCCCGTCCTGGATCGCATGGATGCCGCAACTATTGGCAAGCGTGACGGTGCGTATGTCTCTTGATAAAAATTTCAGCCGACATTCCTTTAATAAACTGTCTCGCTTGGCGCCGCCGGGTAGGCGCGCTTGCACAAGTGAGATTATTGCCATGGTAAGAAGGGCTTGTCCCTCGATATCCCGGCTTAAACTAGACGAGACACTGTTTCGCGGCGAGTCCGGTTACTAAGAAGGCTGGTAGCGCGCCAGCCAACGAAGAACTTTCAACACAAAAGATGCATTGGCTTCCGCACCTGGCGCATTCATCCCCATTCGACCGCCTGTCCTCGACAGTTGCGCCGTAAACGCGGCTGCCTCGCCGAAAACTGCGACCCGGCCCCGCCCGAATTCTCTGATTGCGCCTTGAGAATAACCGGTAACAACGATGAAGGGGGTCGAAGCGCTGAACTCTCCGGCGACGCTCGGCAAGAGCGCCGCATGCGGTCCGACCAGATTCAGAAGTGAACTTGCCTCGGCTGGAACCGTGAAGGCCTGGCCCGTAAAGGTCACGACCCGATCGGTCGGAGGAAGGCCCAATTCGCCGAGCGGTTTGAGGTTGAGTCCATTGTCCGGCGCGAATGCGAAATTGGTCGACCGGTCGGCAACCCTGGCCGCGTATCCGTTGATAAAGCCGAAGTCGAATGCGGCGGCCATCTCCTTGGCGGCGCCGGCAAAGGGCATGTGATCGGCGATCAGCAATAATGAGCCGCCTTCTTCGATCCAGATGCCTACCGCCTCGATCTCTTCGGGAGAGAAGGCTGACGGTGTGGGAAGAATCCAGTTGTCGTCGTTGGCGGCGTTGAGGGCGTTTGCGATGACCAGAATATCGATGCCGGCGAGAGCTCCGGCATCGAGTTGGCCGGCAAGCGAGGCTATGCGAAACCCGTCGGCCGAAAGAAGGTCGGCGAACGGCTTATAGCGACCGATTGCTGTGTGGTAATTATAGTGTCCCGCGTCGATCGCAACGCTTGGACCATGCCCGGGCTCAAATGCCGCTCGCTCGATATGGTGCTCAAATTCAAGATCGGCGCGTTGCTGGGCAATCCCCGGCGGCGCCCATATCGTGACGACAAGTGCGATAGCAACGATAGATGATTTGAGCATTTCGTGCGTCCTTTGCTCTGGCAAGCGTAGGCGCTGCCAAAGCCCGTATCTCGAGCAATTGGTGCAAAACGGCGCCAGTCAACAGCCAACGCCAATATTGCACTGGGAGAGTGTGGCTGAAAGCCAATATTCTCCCAATTCGTGATCGGCGCCGAGGCTCCGCATTCGTGCGAAACGGCGCCAAATATATGATTGGAGCGATGGCGCGCTAAGGCCCGTCAAGCTTTCTGGGCCGAGAGAAGAACTTTGTTCATCAAATATTAGAAGCTTGCACCTCACAGAATTGCTTCTGGATAGGTTTCCTGCGACAATTGGCGGGTGGCTCATAGGCTCAGGAGCCCTGTCTCCGCGAGTGACTTGGAGTGAATTGTGGCTAGCACTTCTGACGAAGACACCCCGGACGGAAATGACGACCTTGCGCATGAGAATGAACGCGAGCATCCTCGATACAGGACGAAGCTGGTCGGCCGCTATATGCTGGCGGACCGGCGAGAGTTTGAATGCGTCGTGGTTGATGTCGCATTGGGCGGAATTGCGCTGTCCGGTCCCCATAAGGGAGCAGTCAGTGAGACGGTGATCGCCTATATCGATCAACTCGGTCGGGTCGAAGGCGATATTGTTCGGCTCGTCGACGAAGGGTTTGCCTTGAAATTGACGGTAACGTCACGGGCGACACAGAAGTTAGCGGCTCGCCTCGATAATCTTCGAGCCGAAAACAAGCTGGAAGGCGCCTTGGAGGAAGCGGATCGTCGTCAGGAGCCGCGGATTGAGTCCGAGGATCAGGCGGCTTATTTCAGCCTTCCACTGGGCGAAGGTTCGGAATGTGAAGTTCTCGACCTTTCACGCTCCGGTGCTGAAGTTAAGACCGAGAATCGTCCTCCCATCGGGGCTCTCGTTCAGCTTGGTCAAATGCGCGGCAAGGTCGTTCGGCATACCTCGGCAGGGGTTGGGATTGAGTTTGACGATTCGCCGGATAGCGTGTCGCTTACCTATCGGTTCTCAGAAATTTCATCGCCGGACGGTTCGATTGAATAGGATTTGATTCGGGCGCCTTAGGAGCGTCATTGTCGGTCTCCCTATATTTTTCCCTCGTGTTTGATTCTTCTCGGGAAATTCGATTTTGCAGATCCCTGGCAAGATTGACGGCAATCCCTGCATTATCGCGAAACCGTTGCGCCGGCTCGAGGGCGATGTAATATTCCGGCGTGGTGTATCAAATCACCGCCTGCCACCAGCCACAATCCGGACGAAGGGCAGTGTGCTCCTCGATGGCAATCGATTGTCCGTCGTGGAGCCGCCGTGTGAACCAAACTTGGCCGCCGCGATTAAAAGTGGTGAAGCCTTGACCAAAAAAATGGAGAGAAGTCATGCGCACCCCCCGTCTTGATCGCGACCGTCAGCAATGGATGTTCGATTATCTGGTCAAATCAACTGGCCGCGTTTTTCATTGGGATGGCGACGAGCGGCAGATGCCGGCCAGCGTCAAGAGCCACGCCCAGATTTCCAAACATCTGGGCCGAATTGGCCAACGGATGGAGCGGATAGCCCAGGAAGAAGAAGCTGCCGGCCACAACAACACCGCCTTCGAACTTTACTACCGTGCGTCGACTCAGTTTTCTCGCGCTCAGCACCCAGTGCTCGAGACCAATGACGAGAAGCGCTATCTGCATGGCCGCTGCATCGCCAACTACGAGAAAGTGATGGAGCTTTCACCTTATCCGATGGAGCGGGTTGAAATTCCATTCGAGGGCATTGAGCTGCAATGTAATTTCCACATGTTGCCGGGAAGGCCCAAGGCGCCGGTGGTGATCTTTATTCCCGGCTGCGACATGACCAAGGAGGTCTATCCCGATCCGCAGCTCAACCACGCACTCAATCGCGGGGTCCACCTCCTTGCGATCGATGGACCTGGCCAGGGCACGAGCAATCTGCGTGGCACCAAACTAACCTCGGACAATTACCATCGCGCCGTTCTTGCCATCGCCGAGTGGCTGTCGAAGCGCGACGAAGTCGACGCCGACAAGATTGGCGTCTTTTCCCAATCGATGGGGTCGCATTGGGGCATCGAAGTTGCCTGCACCGCCGATCCTTTGATCAAGGCGGTGGTTGGCAATTGGGCCTCCTATATCGACAAGTACTTCATCCTCGACACCTTTTCGCCGCGCTACAAGCAGCTCTATGGCTATCTGACCGGTGCGACAAGCGAGGAAGAACTGGACAAGATCGTCGCCGGAATGGCGGTCGAGGGCAGCGAGGGCAAGATAAAATGTCCGGTCCTGCTCACGGCCGGCGAATACGACGCGAGGAGCCCGGTGGAACTGGTTCACGAGTTTTACGGCAACATTACAGCGCCCAAGGAGCTGTGGATTTACGAAGACACCTACCATATGACGCGGCTGTTTCCCGGCGGCGGCCAGAACCTCGACAGCCATGCGATGTGCATGGACTGGATGGTCGATGCGCTCGGTGGAAAATATGGTCCCGGTCACGATCGCAGCATCTATCTGCGCTCAGGCGGCGGCGGTCCGAACGGCGAGCAGGGGCTCGGTCAGGATTCGATGCATTGGTGGGAAAAATAGCCGCTACGTAAGCGGATCCAACGCATTATCGCGGGGAGAGTGAATGAGGAGCCGCAAGTGCTTTTCGTTTCTCCCCGCGTTCAATTGGTTCTAAACATCGCTGCGCTCATGCGCCTGCGGCGATGAATGGGCGGCGATTTCGCGGCTCGGCTTGCCGCCTTTGATATTCTTCCCCGTCGGGCTCCACGTGCAGATCGAAGCGCCGGGCACCCACACCGTGTCATAGGTTCCGGGAACGAAATATTCGATGAAGACCAGTTCCTCGTCACCATCATTGATGAGGAAGTGGCGCTCATTGTCGTAAATGTAGACGGTGTCGCCGGCGCGCACCTTTTGCGGTTGCTCATTAAGATAGAAGGTCGCCGAGCCTTTCAGGATCACCTGAAAATGTTCCGCTCCTTCATGATGGTGGTTGGCGGCCTCTGTGCCCGGCGGATAGATAATCATCTCGCCTTTCGCCGCCCTTGTCTGCGACAGCTTCGGTGTAATCAGGTAGATGCGCTTGCGGGCATCGAATTCGGAATCGAGCACCGGCTCCTCGGTCCAGTCGATACAGCGATAGTCGAGCGCGGCGGCATTCCAATTTGCGTCGAAGCGTCGGGCATCGGGCACGGTGGCGCGGAAGATGGTCGCGTCATCCTCGCTCCTGATCCGCGCCGAGAGCCCCGGCGGCAAAAACATGAAATGGTCCGCGGTGACGGTTTGCTCTCCCGTAGCCGTCGTCACGACGGCCGAGCCCTCCAGCACATGGGCCCATGAAAGGTCGCCCTCGGCTACGCGGAAATCGGATTCCGCGCCTGCTTCAAGGCGCAATTGCTCACTGTGCACCTTGTCGGATTTGACGCGATCCGGGGTGATCAATCGCTTAATTGCGACGCCATCGCTAGTGCTTTCAGCCTCGATCGAGGCTTGATTGAATATCACGGCCATTTGTTTTCTCTCCACATCCGCTGACTAATGATCAGTCTTTCTTGTGCGGCACAACGGCGATGATATCGATCTCGACGCGTGAGCCAGGCGCGCTGAGATTGTTGACGCAAACCATGGTGCTGGCCGGTTTCCAATCGCCAAAATACTCCTTCAACACCTCATGCATCGCGTCGGTCTCGCGCATGTCGGTGACGAATTTGGTCACTTTGACGACGTTGCGCCAGGTCAGACCACAGGCATCGAGCGACAGTTTGATGTCGTTCATAGCCCGCCGGGTTTGCTCGCGAATGTCATCGGGCAGTATATGTTCCTCGTGAACATGGGGATGAGAATGATAGAGCGGCAGGGCGGTAGAGCCCGATACGAACAGCATATCGGCGCCGCCTTGCACGAAGATCGACGGCGAATACGGCATCATTTCGGCCTGGCTCGGATCGGGATGGATTGGTGTAACGCTGGTCATAAGATTCACTCCTGTCGGCTCTTGTGATTGATCGGCTATTGCGCCGGGGCCTTTGAAACAACATTTCTAGATGAATTGCCGTTGGCGATATGCTTGTCGATTTTCTCAGACAAAGCAAACGACACGCCCTGCACAAGCGAGCCCGCCTTCTACATTCGAGCCCGCCTTTTACATTCGAGCCCGCCTTTTACATGCGAGATTGACCGTTGAACGAAGATATTGAGGAAAGTTGGGTCGAGTTGCGTCGCTTCTCGAGTCAGAATGAAGCGCAGCAACACGCCTTGGTGCTCGTCGCCGCGGGAATCAATTGTCAGATTTCAAAAATTGGCGATAGCGTCGGGCTTCGTGTCGCCGCTCAGGACAGGGTGTATGCGCAAAGCGAACTCATCGCCTATACGCGCGACAATCGTCCTTCCTCGCTTCCGACACTTCCCCAGCGTCCGGCGCGTGAGGCGATAGCGGGAACATTGTTTTACTGCTGCGTTCTCTTGTTGGTGCATGGGGCGGCAAGCCGCCAGATGTTTTCTCTCGACTGGATATTGGCCGGCAAAGCCGCGGCTGGTCTTATCGTCGAGGGCGAATGGTGGAGGACTGTCACCGCTCTGACGCTCCATGGCGACTATGGGCATCTTTTCTCCAACCTGGTGGCGGGAGCATTTCTTGGATTTGTCCTTTCCCAGATTCTTGGCGGCGGACTTGCCTGGCTGCTGATTCTCCTTTCCGGAGCTCTCGGCAACAGCTTGAATGCGGTTATTCAGCCTGCCGCGCATACGTCTATTGGGGCCTCGACCGCGGTCTTTGGAGCCCTCGGTATTCTGGCGGTCATTATGTCCAGATATCGCGCGACCCACTGGAAAGCAGGGCTACGGCGATGGGCGCCTCTGGGCGCCGGCATCATGCTGCTGGCCTTCCTTGGCATTCAGGGCGAGAGGATCGACGTGCTGGGGCATATTGCCGGCTTCGTCGCCGGCTGCCTATTGGGCGCCGGCACCGTTGCCTTCGGTACTGTGGCAATGAAGCAGCCACGAAAAACACAATTCATATTTGCGGCGGCGGCGCTTGCCTTGCTCATCGGCACCTGGATGATCGCGCTTGATAGTGGCTCTTCCTAACAAACGCGATCGCTCGCTCAGCCTTCCTCGTCGTAACTTCCGTGATGCGATGAGATGACCAGCGTACAGGGCGCATTGGTTCGATTGCTCCACGCATGACTGGTGCCGCGTTGGACGACTGTGTCGCCTTCCTCCAGATCGACCTCCTCGGTATCGAGGATAAGGGTCACCGAACCTTCGAGTACGTAGACATAGTCGAGTGACGCGGTGCGTTGCATATACGGATGGGGCGCATCGGAGGCATATTGGCAGGCTTCCGGCGAACCGATCTCCGCGAAAAAAGCTTGCACCTTGTCTTCATTGATGGCGCCCATCCACGATACGTCTGGAGGGATTGTGATGAAACGGCAGACCGATCCGTCGATCGGTGGCTCGATCGTGTGCGGCAGATGCAGCGTCTCGCGCACGCCCTTGGTTGGCGCCGGCGTTCCTTCGGTTACCCAGATACGCGTCATGCCAAAACCGGGCCGGGCCGGATCGCCGCGAACATCGGGTGAGGGGCCGTCACTGAATATTTCCGGCTTGCCGGGTTCTCCGTCGCCGACAACGATGCGTCGGACGGGTGCTACTCCCTGAACCATTTTGTTCTCCAAATTCCTTTTTCTTATCTCTGCTTCGAAGCGGAGCTGGACTAATCGTCGTGCGGGAATTCACCGCCGATCATGTCGAAGATCATGATGTTTTCGCCGTTCGTACTGTCCCACGAGTGCAAGTGCCCGAGTTGAACGACGACATCGCCTTTGGCCATATAGAATTCCGACTCGGGCAGCACATGCGTGCGCCCGCGATAGGTCGCGATGCCATAATCGACCGTCGGTGTGCGATGCATGTTCCAGTGACGTTTGCTTGGCGTGCGTTCGGACATTCCGCCGGAATTCATCGCGGCGAACTGTTTTTCCGCCTCTTTCATGTCGATCTTTGTGGGATCTTCTTTCCCCGACTGAATGACCCTGAAATGGGCGCCTTCGGCGGGCGGCGAATGGCTCAAGGGATGATCGCCGCCATCCTTCTCACCGCCCAGCGGCGCCGGAGAATGATTGAAGGCCCATATCTCGTTGAACGTCGTTGTCGATCCGGCACCTCGCGCATGGCCATAAGGATTATCGCTGTCGAAAAGCACCGCTGATTTTCCATCGGCCCGCGTGCCGGTCACGACCCGGCGTACGGGGCCCCTGATCCTGTCTTTTTCGCGACTCACTGTGTTGCCCTCCCTTTTTTGGTTTTTTTTGATCATTGTGCCTCGCGCCTTCGGGCGCAAGGGTTGGATGGGTTGTTAATCTTCGACCATCAACCGAGTTCGAAAGTTGTAATGCCAAAAATGCGCTTCAACGGCAGGTCGGGGGCGGGGCCGCGATACATTCGCGCCGTCTCGAAGACCGGAGAAAGTCCGTGGCGTTCCGCAAGGCCCATAGCGGCCGGGTTTGTCTCGGGCAAATCGAGAAAGATCGGTTGGCCGGAAAGCGGTGTGCATAGCGACAAAAACAATTCCTCGGCTACAGTGTCGTTGTCGGCAAACAAGGGGCCGATCTTGCTGCCATTTCGGCACGCGCGTGCGGTCGCGTAGCCGCGAATGGCGCCGTTCTCGACATAAGCAACGGTGCGGCGGGGGTTAGATATCCAGTTGCGGAGAAAAGTCTCGCGAGGGCCCGCAAAAAACGCCTTATCGTAAGCGACGATCGCAGGAACAAGCTCCGGCGCGGTACTTTCATTTAGCTCGACGCACTTCTCACTTGGATTAGCGGCACTCCCGGCAAACCCGCCGTAGCGGATATTGCGGTGGGCCAACACGAAACCGGACTTCGCGTAATTCGCCTGCTGATCGACAACGCCGTCGAGGCCGATTATGCGATCGCCGAGCCGGGCGATGCAGGCGTTCCACAGGGCCATCCCGAAACCTTGTCCGCGATACTCCGACCGGCAGATATAGAATCCGAGAAACGAGAAATCCTCGCCATAATTGATCCCGGAAATGCAGGCCGCGGGCCCGCCATCGACAAAGCCCATAAGAAAGCCGCCGGGATCGGCGGCAAGAAACGCTTCGGCATCGTCGAGGCCGGGGTTCCAGCCTTCCGCCGCTGCCCAGTCGACCATCAGGTCGAGTTCGCTCGCGGTGACGGGCCTGATTTGAATGCGATCCACTTTACCCCTCCCTGGGCATATGAGTCTTGGACTCGATACATCGTATCGCAATGGGCGCGATTATGAGAGGCTAGTGGTATCCGCCTAACACAAGAGTCCGGCTTAGGATTCCTTTTTCCCGAGGCCTATGCGAGTCTCGGGGATGCGCACAGGAATATCTTTCACTCTCTCGCCCGCCGATCGCCGTCGCCTGACGGCTGTCGTCGGCGACCGCAACGCGCCGCAGAAGCATGTCTGGCGGGCCTCGATCATCCAGCTCAGCGCCAACGGCGCGGGCACTGTCGAGATCATGCGACGAACGGGCAAATCCAAGACATGCGTCTGGCGCTGGCAGGAACGCTTCGTCGAGGAAGGTTTCGAGGGGCTCTTGCGCGACAAGACGCGCCCGTCGCGCATTCCCCCGCTCGGCGCTGATGTCGCCGAATGCGTGGTGGCGCTGACGCGCGAAGACCCTCCGGCGGAAACGACGCACTGGACGGCCGACATGATGGCGAAGGCTACAGGCATCAGCGCCAGCGCGGTGAGACGCATCTGGAAGGTACATGGACTCCAGCCCCACCGCTGGCGGCAATTCAAGCTCTCCAACGATCCGGCGTTTGTCGACAAGCTGCGCGACGTCGTCGGGCTTTATGTCGACCCGCCGGCCCACGCCATCGTGCTGTCGGTTGACGAGAAGAGCCAGATCCAGGCCCTCGACCGCACCCAGCCAGGCCTGCCCATGAAGAAAGGACGGCTCGGCACCATGACCCATGACTACAAGCGGCACGGTACGACCACGCTGTTCGCCGCCTTCAACGTGCTCGACGGAACCGTCATCGGCAAGAACATGCAGCGCCACCGCCACCAGGAGTTCATCCGCTTCCTCAACGCCATCAATGCCGAAGTGCCGGCCGGCAAGGCTGTCCACGTCATCCTCGACAACTATGCGGCCCACAAGCATCCCAAGGTGCGGCAATGGCTCGACCGTCATACGCGCTTCACCTTCCACTTCACGCCGACCTCCTGTTCGTGGCTCAACGCCGTCGAGGGATTCTTCGCCAGACTCGCCAAACGGCGGCTCAAGCGCGGCGTGTTCTACTCCGTCGTCGATCTCCAGGCCGCCATCAACCGCTTCATCGCCGAATACAATGTCGATCCGAGACCCTTCAAGTGGACCGCATGTCCAGACCGCATCATCGCGGCCGTCAAACGAGGGCACCAAGCGTTAGATTCGCACCACTAGCGTCAACGATCAGTGGAATTCGACGGAATCAAAAAAGGAAAAAACAATGACAGTGAATGTTAGACGTGTCGTCACCGGGCACGACTCCGAAGGCAATGCCATCGTTGTCTATGACGGTGTGACGGACAATGTCGTATCGGGACGGCCCGGCCAATCGGCTTCAGTTATTTGGCAGACGAGCGAGTTTCCAACCGACAATAATGGGGAAACGGATGTCTCCAAGGTGCCGGTCAAGACGGTCAATCCGGACGGGACCGTATTTCGCGTGGTTGAATATCAGCCGGGTGTTTCCGGTCGCAACCACAGAACCGATTCCGTCGACTATGCGACGGTGCTTTCCGGTGAGATCTGGATGGAAATGGACGGCACTGAAGTCCACTTGCGTGCCGGGGATTGCCTCGTACAGCGCGGGACGATTCACAATTGGAGCAATCGCGGAACTGTGCCCTGTGTGATTTCCTTCGTTCTGGTTGCCGCGGATTCCGCTGTTGCCGGCGGAAAAGTGTTGGCCGCCGAGGGGTGACGGCGACAGCGTTCAATCCCGCTTTGGCGGATTTCTTGGATATTTCCTCATACAGTGTGGCGAGCGGTCGCGCCCGCCTCGCGCAAAGGTGACTGTAGTGTGCGCGTGTCAGGCTCTATATCCAAGATCGATCCGATCCATCCCAGAATAGTCAGCGAACAAATCCGCGAATGGCAATTGATGTAACCCACGGCGGCGCTCTGATAGCCGGGCTTCTGTCCTTTGTATCGCCTTGCGTTCTGCCTCTGGTGCCGCCTTACCTCTGCTATATCGGTGGCGTCAGCCTCGATCAGTTGACCGGCGAGGGATCGGAAGGCGGGGCCAGGCGCCGTGTCACGCTATCGGCGCTCACCTTCGTTCTCGGCTTTTCGACCGTCTTTGTCCTGCTCGGCGCCACCGCTTCGGTGATAGGCCGGCTGGTTGCAAGCTATCTTGATGTCCTGGCGATCGTTGCCGGGGGTGTGATCATCATTATGGGGCTGCACTTTCTCGGTCTCCTGAAGATCCCGTTTCTTTATCGCCAGGCAAAGATGGAGGTGAGCAATCGCCCGGCCGGGCCACTTGGCGCCTATGTCGTCGGCCTTGCTTTCGCGATTGGCTGGACACCATGCATCGGGCCTGTTCTGGCGGCTATCCTGGCGGTGGCCGGCGCCGAGCAAACCGTGGCACGCGGGGCAATGCTGTTGGCGGTTTATTCGCTGGGCTTGGGCATTCCTTTCCTTGCGGCCGGACTATTCGCCGGGTCATTCATGAAATTCATGAGACGCTTCCGAAATCACGTTGGCAAGGTTGAAAAGACGATGGGGGCGCTCCTCGTCGTCACCGGAATTCTGTTCATAACCGGCTATATGTCGACAATGTCTTTCTGGCTTCTCAATACATTTCCAGGATTGGCGGCATTGGGCTGACCGTATCGGACAGCCGATCAGGCGCTGTACAGCCCCGAATTAGACTGCTATCGGGCAAGGATGGTTGGTGTCGGCGCGCCATGTGCGGGCCACATTTGTAATGAGATAGCTTTATCGATGCCGACCGCGCCACACGGGACGATCCATGCCTAAACATAACTGCCTTGCCATCGTCCTTGCCGCCGGAGAGGGAACGCGGATGCGTTCGGCGGTGCCCAAAGTCATGCACAAGATTGGCGGTCGGCCGATGCTCGGCCATGTTCTGGCGGCGGCCGACGCGGCCGGTGCGACGCGACGCGCGGTCGTTGTTGGGCCGGAAGCAGAGGCGGTGAGGGATTATATTCGGGAAGAAGCGCCGGACGCGGCGAGCTATGTGCAATCGGAGCGGCTCGGCACGGCTCATGGCGTCCTTGCCGCGCGCAAGGAATTCAAGAACGATCCCGACGAAATTCTCATCCTTTATGGCGACACGCCGCTTCTCACCGCCAAGACATTAGGGCGAATGCGCAAAGCGCTTGCCAAGGGTGCCGATGTCGCTGTCTTCGGTTTCAGAAGCGCCAATCCGACAGGCTATGGCCGGCTGATCGTCGAGAAGAAACAGTTAGTCGCAATCCGCGAAGAGAAAGACGCCAGCAAAAGCGAGCGCGAAATCGACTTCTGCAATGCCGGCGTGATGGGGTTTCGTGGTAGCGCCGCCCGGCTTTTGAAGAAGATCGGCAAGGACAATGCCAAAGGCGAATATTACCTGACCGACCTCGTGGCGATTGCCAACAAGGCCGGTCTGAAGGTCGTCGCGCTTGAGGGAGAGGAAAGCGAATTTATTGGCGTAAATTCACGGATTGAACTCGCCGCCGCCGAACGCGTCTTTCAGGATCGGGCAAGGCAGGCGGCAATGAGTGGCGGCGTCACGATGATCGCGCCGGAAACGGTCTGGTTCAGCCACGACACCAAACTCGGTCGCGATGTGACGATCGAGCCGAACGTCTTCTTCGGTCCCGGCGTTTCGGTCGCTGCCAGCGTTACGATCCGTGCGAATTCGCATATCGAAGCGGCGCGCATCGCATCCGGTGCAATCATCGGCCCATTTGCGCGATTGCGGCCGGGCGCCGACATCGGGCTTAATGCGCATATTGGAAATTTTGTTGAGATCAAGAATGCCCGGATCGAGGAGGGCGCCAAGGCCAATCATTTGAGCTATGTCGGCGATGCCCATGTTGGTGCCGCCGCCAATATCGGCGCGGGTACGATCACGTGCAATTATGACGGCTTCGACAAGCACCTTACGAAGATTGGTGCGGGAGCGTTTGTTGGTTCCAATAGCGCATTGGTCGCGCCGGTGCATATCGGTGCGGGCGCCTATGTCGCCACCGGTAGCGTCGTCACAATGGATGTGCCCGATGACGCGATGGCGGTGGCGCGCGGGCGCCAGACCAACAAGCCCGAATGGGCGACAAATTTGCGAGAAAAGAAGGGCGGCAAGCGATCGCAACCGAAATGAAATGATTGCCTTTGTATAGTAATCCGCGACGCATTAATGAACGTTGCAATTTGTTATTTCGACGATAGCGACATAGCTGTTAGTGTTAGTAATTCCATAGCTTTATCGAAAAACGTTCAAGTAAGGAGGCGCAATTCATGTGCGGCATTGTCGGCATCCTCGGTTCGACGCCGGTAGCGCCGCTTTTGATCGATGCGCTGAAGCGCCTCGAATATCGCGGATACGATTCCGCCGGGATCGCCACTCTTGAAGGCGGTCGTCTTGAGCGCAGACGCGCCGAGGGTAAGCTCCGTAATCTTGAAGAAAAACTTGGTGGCGCCGCGGTGTCGGGTCTCTCCGGCATCGGTCACACACGCTGGGCAACCCATGGTGCACCGACCGAGACAAACGCCCATCCGCACGCCACCGAAAAATTGGCGCTTGTCCATAACGGCATCATTGAAAACTTCAAGACACTGAAATCGGAACTCCAGTCGGCGGGCGCGATTTTCGCGACGGAGACCGATACCGAGGTGATCGCCCATCTCATTACTCTCAATATGAAAAATGGAATGCCCGCCACAGATGCGCTCAAGGCGGCGCTCGACCGGCTGGAGGGCGCCTTCGCTCTAGCGGTTCTGTTCGACGGCGAAGAGGATTTGATGATTGGCGCGCGGCGCGGCAGTCCGCTTGCCATTGGCCATGGCGAAGGGGAAATGTATCTCGGCTCCGACGCGATCGCCCTTGCCCCTTTCACCAACCGGATCACCTATCTCGACGATGGCGATTGGGTGGTGATGTCCCGCACCGGCCTGACCATCTATGACGCGGAGGGCGAACCGGTCGAGCGGCCGATGACCCGGACGCTCGCAACCAGCCTGTTGGTCGACAAGGGCAATTATCGCCACTTTATGGCCAAAGAGATATCGGAGCAGCCCGAGGTCGTCGGTCACACGCTTGCCCACTACCTCGATTTCGCCAAAGGAAGTGTTGTCCTGCCGAAGGCGTTTGACGTCGACTTCGCCAAGCTCGACCGCCTGTCAATCACGGCTTGCGGCACGGCTTATTATGCCGGGCTGGTGGCGAAATACTGGTTCGAACGCTTTGCCCGCCTACCTGTCGATATCGATATCGCCTCTGAATTTCGCTACCGCGAGCAATCATTGGGGCAAAACGGTTTGTCGGTTGTCATTTCCCAATCGGGCGAGACAGCCGATACGTTGGCATCCTTGCGCTATGCCAAGGCGGAGGGGCAGGCGGCCGCCGCCATTCTTAATGTTCCTGAATCAACGATCGGCCGCGAGGCGGATTTCGTTCTGCCGACGCTGGCCGGACCGGAAATCGGCGTTGCCTCGACCAAGGCCTTTACCTGTCAACTCTCCGTCCTGGCAGCAATGGCGATCGCCGCCGGCAGGCAACGCGGTATCCTGACGGCCGACGAGGAAGAGAACTACGTTAATGCTCTGAGCGAAGTGCCGCGTTTGATGAGCCTGGCTCTCCACCTCGAAGCGCAGATAGAAGCGCTGGCGCGCGATATCGCCAAGGTCGAGCATGTCCTTTATCTCGGTCGCGGCACCAGTTTCCCGATTGCGCTTGAAGGCGCGCTGAAGCTCAAGGAAATCTCATATATCCATGCTGAGGGGTATGCCGCCGGTGAGTTGAAACACGGGCCGATTGCGCTGATCGACGAGAATATGCCCGTTGTCGTGATTGCCCCTTACGACCATATTTTCGAAAAAACCGTCTCGAACATGCAGGAAGTTGCCGCCCGCGGCGGGCGCATCATCCTGATCACGGATGCCAAGGGGCGCGATGCTGCGGCAATCGAAGCGGTGGAAACGCTGATCCTGCCCGAGATGTCGACGATCCTTGCGCCTATGGTATATTCTCTCCCAGTCCAACTTCTCGCCTATCATACCGCTGTATTTATGGGGACGGATGTTGATCAGCCACGGAATCTGGCAAAATCGGTCACCGTCGAGTAGTTACGGCGGAGTAGTATTACCCCCTATTCTCGGGGCGACGGGTGCTGAATAATGGTGCGAGCGGCGATTAATGTCGCGACGCGGTGAGGATCTGGAAATTGTACGATCAACCTCATGAAGTGAGCCGAGGCGCCAGCGGCATGGCGCGGCTGCGGAATTATTTTCTGACCGGCCTGGTTATTGCCGCGCCGCTATTCCTGACCGTCTATATTATCCGCACCACGATCAACTGGATCGATAGCTGGGTGATTCCCTATATCCCGGCCGCTTATTTGCCCGGCACCTATATCCCTTATTCGGTGCCCGGATTCGGGGTCATCGTCGCGCTCGTATTCATTACACTGCTCGGCTTTCTTGTCGCCAATATCGTCGGCCGCCGGCTGGTTCATCTTGGCGAATCTTTGCTGTCGCGCATGCCGGTGGTGCGCAATATCTACAGCGGCTTGAAACAGATTTTCGAGACGGCGGTGTCGACCAACACCAAGCCGTTCAAGACCGTTGGGATGATCGAATTTCCGCGTAAAGGGCTATGGTCGATTGTGTTTATCGGCGGAGAGACCAGAGGTGAGGTTGTCGCGAAATATCCCGATGGCGGCGGCCAAGGCGATATTTTGAGCGTCTTCGTCCCGACAACGCCGACGCCACTTTCGGGCTATCTGGTCTTTGCCCGGCGGCACGATGTCGTCATTCTCGATATGTCGGTGGAAGAGGCGGCCAAGATGGTGATCTCGGCCGGGATCGTTACGCCGAATTTCACGCCGGAAATTGTTCCAGGCGCCGGCGCGATGTCACTGCACGAAGCGGAGCAAATCCTTGCCGACGGCAAACCGGTCAACCCGCCCTCAGCAACTTGATCGCTTCGTCTCTGCCAAAAAGATAAAGAAGCAGCCGTAGCGCGCTGCCGCGCGTGCTGGCAAGGTCGGGATCGGTCTCGACAAATAGACGGGCATCGTCGCGGGCGGTTTCCATGAGTGCGCCATGGATTTCGGGCCGGGCAATCCGAAAACCGGGTAACCCCGATTGACGCGTTCCCAAGACCTCACCACCACCGCGCAGGCGCAAATCTTCTTCGGCGATGCGAAAACCGTCTTCTGTCTCGCGCATGATCGAAAGACGGTCGCGGGCGACATTGCCCAATGGTCCTTTGTAGACAAGAAGGCATACCGACGGGCGATCGCTGCGCCCGACCCGACCGCGAAGCTGATGGAGTTGGGCAAGCCCGAAGCGTTCGGCATGCTCTATGACCATGATCGTCGCGTCGCCGACATCGACACCAACCTCAATGACGGTTGTCGCAACCAGAACCTTGATCGCGCCGGCGCGAAATTCCTCCATAACCCGGTCGCGCTCGGCGGGCTTCATGCGGCCATGGATAAGACCAACCACCGGACCAAGCGCCTCGCCAAGCGCGGCGTAGCGGTCTTCGGCGGCGGCAACATCGAGAACCTCCGATTCTTCGATTAGCGGGCAGACCCAATAAGCTTTTGCGCCTTCGTCGATGGCGGCACGAATGCGCTCGACAACCTGGTCGAGACGGTCGACGGGAACCGCACGGGTTTCGATTGGTTGCCGTCCGGCGGGTTTCTCGGTCAGGCGGGAGACATCCATATCGCCATAATAGGTGAGCACAAGCGTGCGCGGGATTGGCGTTGCCGTCATCACCAGAATGTCGGTCGCGCCACCCTTGGCGGTCAGCGCCAGGCGTTGATGAACGCCGAAGCGATGCTGTTCGTCGACAATGGCAAGGGCGAGATCGCGGAACTTCACGCCACTTTGAAAGAGCGCGTGCGTTCCAATCAGCAGATCGACGCTGCCCTCCGCAAGACTGTCAAGGATCGCCTCGCGCTCACGACCTTTCTCGCGGCCGGTGAGAACCGCGATGCGAAGCCCGGCCGCCTCGGCTATTGGCGCGATCGTCGCGGCATGTTGGCGTACGAGCAATTCGGTCGGCGCCATAAAGGCAGCTTGGGCGCCGGTCTCGACCACGGCTGCCGCGGCAAGGAGCGCGACCACGGTCTTGCCCGAGCCGACATCGCCTTGCAGGAGGCGAAGCATCCGATCGGAGCTGGCAAGATCGGCCTCGATTTCACCGAGTGACTGGCCCTGGCTCAAGGTCAGGCTGAAGGGCAGGGCGGCAAGGATTTTCTCTTTGAGAGCGCCACTGGCCGCTCGCGACTTGCCAGCGCTTTTGCGATGATGAAGTCGCAGAACCGCAAGAGCCAATTGGCTGGCCAGCAATTCGTCATAGGCAAGCCGAGTCAGATGCGGGCTGGCCGGATCGATGTCGGCTTCGCCCGAGGGATGATGCGCCTGATTGATTGCCGACAGGAAATCCGGCCAGGATTGCTTCTCCACAAATTCCGTATCAAGCCACTCCGGCAAAGGCGGCAGGCTTGCCACCGCTTCACCGACAATCCGTGCCAGCGTCTTGCGGGCAAGTCCGGCGGTCATCGGATAGACCGGCTCGATCAGGGGCAGCGAGGCGAAATCATCCTCTTCGACGATATGGTCGGGATGGACCATGGCCGGCTTGCCGTTGAACCACTCGACCCTACCGCTGACAAAGCGCGTCTCGCCAACCGGCAGCATCTTTTCGAGCCAGGCATCATGGGCATGAAAAAAGGTGAGGGCGATCTCGCCGGTCTCGTCATGGCAATAGACCCGATAGGGCACCCGACGATTGCCGCGCGGCGGCTTTTGATGGCGGTCGACACGAACCTTCAAGGTCACAATCGCCCCCTCAGGGGCCAACGCAATACCGGGCTGGTTGCGCCGGTCGATGAGAGCGGCGGGCAAATGAAAGAGAAGATCGAGAACACGTGGCGGATCGTCGGTCTCGCCGCCACCGATCAGCCGGCGCAACGCAAGCGCCACCTTCGGCCCCACGCCGCCAAGGCTGGTGACCGGGCGGAAAAGAGGATTGAGCAATTCCGGCCGCATGATTTTTGCTCCTGACCTTTGAAATAGCCCATAGAATTAACGCCGTCGATTGCGTCCCCAGGTAAAATGATAACCCCCTGACAATTCTCCATCGGCCCGCTATACACCGGGCTGGAGCGACGGGCCGGAACGGCTCGGCGCCTATCATCTATTGTGGATTGTCCATGGCCGAAGAAACAGAAGCGCAGCAAGACCGGCTCGATATACGCAGGAAACGCCTGCAATTCCGGGCGTGGCATCGTGGTATGCGTGAGGTCGATCTGCTTCTTGGGCGCTTTGCCGATGCGACCATCGACGATCTCGATGAGGATGAGCTTGCCGGTTTTGAGGCGTTGATGGGGCTGCCCGATCCGGATGTTCTGGGCTGGGTGATGGGCGGCGTTGCCGTTCCGCCGGAGGTGGATTCGCCGATCCTTCGTAAAATTCTGGCCTTCCACGGCACCGATTTGCCCTCGAGACCTGTCACCGAATGAACGCCACTTCAAAGATGGTGCCCATGGGCAATGAGGCGGCGCGTCTCAGGGCGGCGCTGCAAACCGCGCAACAACTGACGCTTTCCTCTGTTCCAGATGGTTATGCGGGCAAGGTGGTTGCCGATGTGGTCAGGGCGGTCGAGGCTCGGCCGCTTTTGTTGATCGCGCGGGATGGTCAAAGGCTCGCCGAGATTGAGCGGGCACTGAGCTTCTTTGGACCTGACATCGATATCCTCAATTTCCCTGCGTGGGACTGCCTGCCGTATGACCGTGTGTCGCCGCATCCGGGCATCGTCGCGCAGCGGATGGCGACGCTGTCGCGCCTTATCCGCAAGCCTGACAGGCCGACGATTGTGCTGACCACCGTCAATGCAGCGCTTCAACGGGTCCCTGGCCGGGACTTCGTCGCGCGCGGTTCATTATTGGCCGAAGTCGGCGAGCAAGTCCGTATGGACGATTTGGTGCGTTGGCTCGAAGACAATGGTTTTTTGAGAAGCTCGACGGTACGCGAGGCCGGCGAATATGCGGTGCGCGGTGGTATCCTCGATCTGTTCGCCGCCGGTGCCGAGGAGCCGGTTCGGCTCGACTTCTTTGGCGATACGCTGGAGACCATTCGTACATTCGATCCCGAGACCCAGCGAAGTATCGCCAAGCTACCGCGGATCGATCTCATCCCGGCAAGCGAAATGGTGCTGACGCAGGAGACGATTGTTCGTTTCCGCGAGCGCTATATCGCCATGTTCGGCGCCGCCGATCGCGACGACCTTCTCTATCAGTCGGTGAGCGAGGGGCGGCGTCATGTCGGGATGGAGCATTGGCTGGCGCTGTTCTCGGATGGCATGGAGACGCTGTTCGATCATCTCCACGACGCACCAGTAATTCTCGACTCAATGGTTGATGAGGCCGTCAAAGAGCGCCAGGACGTGATTACCGACCACTACGAAGCCCGCCGTGATGCGCTCAAGAGCCGGTCCGGCGGCGGGGTTCCCTACAAGCCGGCGCCTCGGGATTCACTTTACCTGACCGACGAGGAATGGAGCGCCTGTCTTGGCGCGCAGCCGCGGTATCGTCTTTCGCCTTTCGCGACGCCGGCGTCGGGCGAAAGCTTCGATCTCGGCGCGCGCAATGCGCGCAACTTTGCCGCCGAGCGGAGCAGCAGCGATGTCAACATTTTCGATAGTTTGATCGGCCATATCGACGAGCTGGACAAAGCCGGAAAGCGCGTGGTCGTCGCCTCTTGGAGCGAGGGGTCGCGCGACCGTATGGGGCAGGTGCTCGTCGACCATGGTCTGACGCGCGTCAAAACGGTCGACAATTGGGCCGCTGCCGAAGCGTTGCCGAAAGGCGCCGTCGGGCTTGCAATTCTTGGCATTGAGACCGGCTTTGAGACCGAGAGCGCCGCCATCATTGGCGAGCAGGATATCCTTGGCGACCGGCTAGTTCGACCGCGCGCACCCAAGCGCGCCGCCGACTTCTTGAGCGATGCGACGAGCCTGGCGCAAGGCGATCACGTCGTTCACGTCGATCATGGTATTGGTCGCTTCAACGGTTTGCGTACGATCGAGGCGGCCGGCGCGCCGCATGATTGTCTTGAGATTCTTTATTCCGGCGGCGACCGGGTCTATCTGCCGGTCGAAAATATCGAGCTCCTGTCTCGCTACGGCTCGGACGAGGCGGAGGTTTCTCTCGACAAGCTCGGCGGCACGGCCTGGCAGGCGCGAAAAGCCAGACTGAAGAAACGCATACGCGACATGGCGGCCGAATTGATCCGGGTCGCGGCCGCGCGGGCAATGCGCTCGGCACCGGTGATAACCCCGCCCGAGGGGATCTATGACGAATTCGCGGCGCGTTTCCCCTATGAGGAAACCGAGGACCAGCAAAGAGCGATCGATACCGTTATCGATGATCTCGGTGCCGGATTGCCGATGGATCGGCTGATCTGCGGCGATGTCGGATTCGGCAAGACCGAGGTCGCGTTGCGGGCTGCGTTCGTCACGGCCCTGAGCGGAAGACAGGTTGCCGTTGTCGTGCCGACGACGCTTTTGGCCCGACAACATTTCAAGACGTTTTCGGAGCGCTTCGCCGGCCTGCCGGTCATCGTGCGTCAGGCCTCGCGGTTGGTCAGCGCCAAAGATATGGCGGCGGCGAAGACCGGTATCACCGATGGCAGTGTCGATATTATCATCGGCACCCACGCTCTTCTCGGCAAGGGCATTAAATTCCGCGATCTCGGTTTGCTTGTCGTCGATGAGGAGCAGCATTTCGGTGTTCGCCATAAGGAAAGACTGAAGGAGCTGAAGGCCGATGTGCATGTCCTGACGCTGTCGGCGACGCCAATTCCCCGCACGCTGCAATTGGCTTTGACCGGGGTACGCGAATTGTCGTTGATCACCACGCCGCCGATTGACCGGCTGGCGGTGCGCACCTTCATCTCACCCTTCGATCCGCTTGCCGTACGCGAGGCGCTTTTGCGCGAACGCTATCGTGGTGGACAGAGTTTTTATGTGTGTCCGCGCGTCAGCGATATCGCCGAGCGGCAGGAGTGGCTGGCACAATTCGTGCCGGAGATAAAAGTCGCGGTCGCCCACGGCCAGATGGCAGCAGGCGAGATCGAAAACGTCATGACCGCTTTTTACGATGGCGCCTACGACGTGCTCTTATCGACATCGATCGTCGAGTCCGGGCTTGATATCCCGACAGCAAATACGCTGATCGTCCATCGCGCCGATATGTTTGGGCTGGCTCAGCTTTACCAGCTGCGCGGCAGGGTCGGTCGGTCCAAGTCGCGTGCCTATGCGCTTTTCACCGTGCCGGCGGAGCGAATGCTTACCGACACGGCGGAGAGGCGCCTGAAAGTCCTGCAATCCCTCGATACGCTCGGCGCCGGTTTCCAGCTCGCCAGCCACGATCTCGATCTGCGCGGTGCCGGCAATCTTCTCGGCGAAGAACAGTCCGGCCGCATTCGCGAAGTCGGTTACGAACTCTATCAGCAGATGCTTGAGGAGGAAGTTGCCTCGCTCAAGGCCGGCGGCGAGGAGACGAGCGACGGCCAATGGTCGCCGCAGATCACCATCGGCATGGCCGTCATGATTCCGGAGGATTTCGTATCCGATCTCCAACTTCGCCTCAGCCTGTATAAGCGCCTTGCCGATCTCGATGAGGATCAGGCAATCGAGGCCTTCGCCGCCGAACTTATCGACCGCTTCGGTCCATTACCGGAGGAGGTCGAGCATCTTCTGGCAATTGTGCGGATCAAAGCGTTATGCCGACGCGCTAATGTCGAGAAGGTCGATGTCGGTCCGAAAGGTGCGTTGATCGCATTCCGCGACAGTTTCTTCGCCAACCCTGCGGGGCTACTTGGCTGGATTCAGTTGGAAGGCTCGCTTGCCCGCGTTCGTCCAGACCAGAAGATCGTGATTATACGCGATTGGGATGACGTCGAGGATCGCCTCAAGGGGACAGCGACACTTTTAAGAATCCTGGCTCGCCTCGCCAGCGAGAGCGAAAAGGCGCTCGCCGGCTAGCCCTCCGGTCGCGCCCACCAGGACGGTAAATTGTAGCCGGAAAGTGGCGTCATGTCGGGCCGTTCGATCGTCTGCCAGCGTGCCAGCCATCGTTCGGGCAGATAGAACAGCGGCGCTACGTAATAGCCTGAGATCAGGACGCGATCATATGCGCGAACCGCCGCCACGAATTCTTCCTGCGTCGAGGATGAAAGCATGGCGCCGATCAAGGCGTCCAGCGCCGGCTCCGAGGCTCCCGGGTAATTAAATGAGCCGTCCTGCGTAGCAGCCAACTGGCTCCAGCGATTCAATTGCTCGTTTCCCGGCGACAGCGAAACGCCCCAGGTAAATCGGATCATGTCAAAATCGAAGGTCTGCCGCCGTGCCTGGTACTGCGAGGATTCGACATTGCGAATTGACACGGCAATTCCGATGCGGCTGAGGACCTGCTGATAGGCCAGCGCCAGGCGCTCGTCTTCTTTGGCGACCACCATGATCTCAAATGCAAATGGCTGGCCTGTGGCCGCGTTGACCAGAGCAGTATCTCGCAATTCGTAGCCGGCTTCCTTTAATTCGTTGAGTGCCTCGCGAAGGAGCGCGCGCTCGCCGCCGGCACCCGTCGACACCGGCAGATAGGTGCCATCCATGACGTCGGCGGCGACAACGCCGGGGAAAGGTTCAAGGAGCGCCAGCTCCCTCTCGCTCGCCGGGCGGCCGATAGACGACAAATTGGAATCGTTGAAATAGCCGGCGGCGCGCACAAAGGCACCATGGAAAAGATTCTCATTGATCCACTCGAAGTTGATCAATTTGGCCAGGGCTTTGCGCACGCGTATGTCGGAGAATTGTGGGCGCCGCGTGTTGAAGACGAAGCCGGACATGCCCTTCGGCGTTCCGGTCGTGAAGGTCTCCTTGACGACCCGTCCGTCACTGACCGCGGGGAAATCATAGGCGGTGCTCCACTTCGCCGGGTCGCCTTCGGGGTTGATTGCGTAGAGGCCCTTCTTGAAGGCTTCGAACATCGTGTTGGCGTCGCGATAATACTCGACGCGAATTTCATCGTAGTTGAATTGTCCGCGCCTGATTGGAAGGTCTTTCGCCCAATAGTCGGGATTGCGCTTGAATGTCGTGTGATCGGGCGCATCGACATCGGTGACGATGTAGGGACCGCTACCTATCGGTATCTTCAATGTCGACTTGTCGAATGTCTCAGGGTCGATCGCGTGTTTCGGCAGGATCGGCATGAGACCGAGGATCAATGGAAGCTCGCGATCTTTCGCGCTCTTGATATCGAGCCTGAGGCCGCGTTCGCCGACGCGTTTATAACTCTCGATCTTGGAGTAGCTATATCGATAGTTGGGCCGGCCTTTTTCACGCAAGAGTTCGAGCGAGAAAATAACGTCGTCGACGGTGATCGGCTGTCCGTCTGAAAATTTGGCGTCGGGATGAAGCGTAAACTCGACCCAGCTTCGATCGGCCGGCGTCTCGATCGTCTCTGCGATCAGGCCGTAAAGCGTGAAAGGCTCGTCCCGATTGCGCGTCAGCAAACTCTCATAGACGAGCGTGCCGAAGACCGGATCGCGAAGCCCGCGCGCCGAGGTCGTGCCGCCTTGAACGATAAACGGGTTCATGCTCTCGAATGTGCCGACCACGCCATAGGTAATTTTTCCATGCTTGGGCGCGTCAGGATTGACATAGGTGAGGTGGGAAAAGTCGGCTGGAAGTGCCGGATCGCCGATCATGGCGATGCCGTGAGCCGGCTCGGAGATTGCCGCCTCCGACAGGCCGATGATGGCAAGTCCGCAAACAAACAAGAGATTTCGGGCGGTATTAAACATCGGGGCACCAGATTTTTTGTTAAAGGCGATGATTCTTCTGTCGCATTTAGAGCGCAAAACCTTCGCAGGTTCAAACGCCAACACTATCCCGCCCCCTATGGTGGGAGGCAACGGCTAACGCTGGCAATACGGGAAAAAGCGAGCTAATAATAAGGACTGTTGCTGGCCACCGTGTCGCCGTATTTGCTCTCCATTGCCATCCTTTATGAGGGATCGCCTGGGCATGAAGCTGACGCGCAAGAGAGTTAGATAAGGAACCGCTTGATGTTTTTCCGGAATATTTTGGTTCAGTTGGGCAAACATGCCCTGGCTACATCCGCCGCGATTTGCGCTGCCACTTTCGCAGTATCGGCACAGGACGCCACGTCGCCCGCAGAAGCACCGTCGCCGTGGTTGAAGGTCTGCAGTGCCGATCCCAATACCAATCAAGAGGCCTGTATTATCAGTCAGGAATTGCGCCCGGGAGGACGCCTGATTGCCTCGGTGACCATTCAGTCGACAAGAGAGGAGGGGAAATATGGCGTCCAGGTCGTCGTTCCGATCCGCTTCCTCATTCCGCCGGGCGTCGGCTTGGTTGTTGACGGAACAGAAGTTGCCAAAGCGCAATATAGAATTTGTATTCCCAGCTCGAATACTCAGCCTCTGGCAATGTGCCTCGCATTGGCCGGAATAGACGAGGAATTCATCACCGCGCTGAAAAAGGGAAACACATTGGCGTTGGTGGTCGTTAACCCGCAAGGCAAGCAAATTCCGATTGAGATGACATTGGCGGGATTTTCGAAAACCTTCGATGGTCCCGGTGTCGATCGTGCCGCGGCCCAGTCGCAGCGCGAGCAATTGAGCGAGGCGCTGCAAAGAAGTGCTGAAGAGGCGCGCAGAAAGTTGATCGAGCAGCAGCAAAAGGAAATTGGCAACACGCAGTGAAGCCATGCCGGAGGCCGGCTAATATCCTGGGTTTAGTGAGTTTTTGTCGGGCGCTTGAAGTCTCAAACCGCGTTTAGTTCAGCCCTCGGTCGCGGGCGACGTAAACGTCGCCTTCGCGGGTATCGAAGAAATCATTGATTTGCGGGTGGCGTAGTGGCTCACCTGAATTGTCGGGCAAAAGATTTTGCTCCGAAACGTAAGCGATATATTCGCTCTCGGAATTCTCCGCGAAGAGATGATAGTAAGGCTGATCCTTTGATGGACGCACATCCTCTGGAATTGCCAACCACCATTCCTCGGTATTGTCGAATACCGGGTCGACGTCGAATATGACACCCCGAAATTCGAAAATTCGGTGTCGTGCCACTTGCCCGATACTGAATTTCGCGGTCCGCATTAATTCCAGGTTATCCCTGAGTTGGAGATGGGTGCCCATATGGGCAGCTTAAGGACACTGTTCACCGCAGCCTGTCAAATCTCGGACCCGGGTCGCACCCACGCGATTGACCAGGGATCGCGAAACCGCTAGGCCCGAGATTGGGTTTCCGTTGGTCCGAAACGATCTTCCGGGCTTGATCACTTAGACACAGTTTTCCAATTTTTTGACCGGCCATGAACGAGATCGCCTCGATTACACTGCCTTTCTTCGGCCTGATCGCGCTTGGCTATGGTACGGCGCAATGGCGCAAGGCTCCGGCAGAAGGATTGGCGTGGCTTGATTTCTTTGTCCTTTATCTCGCCTTGCCGTCACTTTTTTTTAAGCTCATCGGCCAAACCCCGCTCGAGGAATTGACCAATTGGTCTTTCATATTAACCGCGATTTTCGGAACCTATTGTACCTTCGCCATAGCCTTCTCAATCATGGCGTTGACGAGCCGTGGCAATATTCCCGAAGCAACGATCCAGGGCCTTGTCGGCGCCTATTCCAACAGCGGTTATATGGCGCCGGGGCTGACGCTCGCCGCCTTCGGCACCGCCGCCGCCGTGCCAACGGCTCTGATCTTCAGTTTCGAGAACGCCATGCTTTTCGCGCTGGTGCCGCTGATGATGGCGCTCGGCAGCACCGAGCGTACCTCGCCAATGGTGATCCTTTTGAGAATTGGAAAAAAGATTTTCTTTCATCCGATCATCATCGCAATTCTCGCCGGCTTCGCAGCCGCCGCGACCGACTTTGAACCGCCACGCGCGCTTGACGCATTATTGACGCTTTTGAGCGGTGCCGCCGCGCCCTGTGCGCTTTTCGCGCTTGGCGTAAGCCTTGGCCTGCGGCCGCCGAAACGGATCGGCATGGAACTTCCATTGCTTGTTTTCATCAAGCTGTTCGTCCATCCGATGGTGGTGTATTTGCTCTTGAGTTGGGTTGGCGGATTTGACGCTGTCTGGGTCTTTACGGCCGTATTGATGGCGGCGCTTCCGCCGGCGGCAAATGTGTTCGTCCTTGCCCGGCAGTATGAAACCTATGTCGAACGGGCCTCGACCGGGATCCTTATTGGAACGCTTGTGTCGATATTGACGGTGACCGGCATCCTGTCATTGATCTTTACCGGCGCTCTGCCAATCGATCCGTTCCACTGAGAGATTATTTCGCGGCGACGCCCTGACGCATGACGGCGCGACGCAGCGGCGGCAATTTGTCGAGAAGAAAGAGGCCGAGGCCCCTTGCGGCCTGTGCGGGCAAAAAATCAGTCAGCAACGTTCGGTTCAGCGTGTCGACCGCCGCAGTGCGCGTCAGCACATCGCCCCGCCGGGCTCGCTCGTATGCATCGAGAACCTCAAATCCTCCCGGATCGGCGGGCGGCCCGGTAAGAAGGTCGGCAAGCGCGGCGATGTCGCGGTAGCCGAGATTCAGCCCTTGCGCACCAATTGGCGGGAAAATATGGGCGGCTTCGCCGACAAGGGCTACTCGCTTTGCCGCGAAACGATTGGCGGTCATGCCGGAAAGAGGAAAAATCTGGCGGGCGCCTTCGATCTCGACGGCGCCCAGAATTGACGCCGATCGCTCCTCGATTTCAACAGCGAGCGCTTCATCCGACAACGCCGCCCTCGTCTCAGTCTCCCGTGCGGAGCCGACCCAGACCAGGCTTGACCTGGAACCGGGCAGGGGAACCAGCGTGAAAGGGCCATTTGGGGTATGAAATTCGCTTGAAGTATCGCGATGGGGAAGCGAATGGCGAAGGGTGGCGACGAGTGCCGCCTGGTCGTAGCGCCACTGGCGCATTGTTATTCCGGCCGCGGCGCGGGTTTTCGAGTTTCGGTGGGATCCCCGGGTACCGAGCTCGA
>JGI24914J38485_100478_pt1 | contig 32929 bp, 24 predicted proteins | sample LinPfosmplate2_FD_38485 | JGI IMG/M metagenome (IMG submission 38485) | reverse complement strand
TGCAGGTCGACTCTAGAGGATCCCACAAATCGTGTCCGACAAGCTCATACGTCAAACCTGTAAAGAGGCCATCTTCCCACAAGCAAGAACCGTCATCATCCGTTGCTGAGGCATTGTAGTTGTTCGCAGATGTCGAAGTACATCCTGCCACTTCACTGCTGTTGCAAACGCCATCGCCATCAAAATCACTGATGCAATCACCATCGCAATCTTGACCGAATCCTGCATAAGTACAAGACGCATCATCATCTGTCGCGGCGCTATTAAAATTGCAAGCCAATGGATCTTGACATCCTGCGATTTCAAAAGAATCACAGACTCCATCCTCGTCCGAATCGGCTGAGCAAATACCATCACAATCGTAACCACTGTCTGGCACATTGCCGTCACAGTCACACGTGCCTGCGGCAATTCCTTCACCACCACATACACCGCACTCGTCTAATGAGGCACACGTGCCATCGTCTTCAGTTGCTTCACTGCTATAGTTGCAGGCTTCAGAATCCATACAGCCTGAAATTTCAAAGGCATCGCAGACACCATCTTCATCTGAATCAAGCAAACAAACGCCATCGCAATCGTAGCCTTCTGACGGCATATTGCCTTCGCAATCACATGCACCCTCTGCAATTCCAGCCCCTCCGCAAACACCACATTCGTCGATAAACAAGCAGCTATCGTTGTCTGTGTTTGCCTCAGCATTGAAATTGCATGCCGTAACATCCGTACATCCCAATACTTCAGGGACGTATTCAGCAGAAGTGAATGTCAGTCCAGTGCTATTGGTTGACTCGCCTGTTTCGTTGCGCCACTGCATGTTCCAGTTGCCATCAAGGAAACCTTCTTCCGCTCCATTCTCTACAGTCAACTGCGCCAACAACACCCTTCCGTCTTCTCCTGCAATTGCACCTGGGTTTGAACCTGGCGTCACATACCAACTTCCTCCCGTTTCGCCTTCAATGGTAAATCCATTTCCAGCATTGAACGCAGAGAATGCATCGGACAAACCGATGGAACTAACAGGCCCGTCTTCAGTCGTTTCCGACCCGATGGTTAACCAGCTATCGTAGTTCAATGTTGGATCAAAACTCAAAAAGAAAGGTGAAATACCCGATCCTAAATCAGATCCTGCTGGATGCTGGTAGAATGCTGTGCTGACTCCCAAACTCAAGCTTACCGGGTCCATTTCGCTGGATCCCACTGAATAGATGGCCACACACTCTTCACCTGCATTTTCGAACTGAGCATAGACCCGGTAGGTGACTCCATAATCAGAAACCGCATGTTGATCCACCGTAATGAATGGGAATTCAGGAATGATACATGAGCCGTCGTCCCATGTTGCCGCAGGATTATAGTTCAGTGCATTTGAAGACATGCAACCTTCTACGTCATCTGCATCACACGTGCCGTTGTTGTTGGCATCAGCCAAACAAGAGCCTCCGCAGACACCCAAGGCGTCCTCAACACTGCCATCGCAATCACAAGCTCCATCAGCAATACCGTCACCACCGCAAACACCACACTCATCCAATTCCGCACATGAACCGTCATCTTCTGTTGCATTTACGTCATAGTTACAGGCCGATACATCGGTACAACCCAACACCATCGGAATGCACACTGCATCGCATGACCCCGCGCAATACGCAATGGTCAAATCTGATTCTAGAACGTTGGCTCCATAGTTTCCTCCTCCTTCACCATTTGGTGCCTCAGGATTCGTGCTACAAGCTGCTGGCGCATTGAATGTGATGCCCCAACCACTCCAACCATCGGCAGGTCCAGTGACTGCCACAACAAATTCAAATGAGCTGTTTTGAAGGAACTCCGCAGATCCTGTAAAAATACCGTCGGCATTTTCGTCAGAGAGCGTCACACCCCATCCATTCCATCCATTCCAACTGCCATTGATCACAACGTTGTCATAATCCGAAGTGGAATACTCAATGTTGTTCATGTCAATTTCAAAGGAAACCGTTGCATAAGAAAGCTGCTCATCGCATGATGTGCAAGAGCCATAGGTATCGTTCGTTGTTGTTCCAGCAGCTACCAAACGATTCGCATAAGTCGCATAATCTGTTACGGGAGCACAAGAAGCTCCTCCTGCCATATCATCGGTCAAATCTTCTTGACTAGCCCAGTTATCCACCATGTACTTGTACTCCACGTCACCTGCAGCTAGATCCAATGTAACACTGTAAATCATGTCGCCATCAGGATCAGAAAGATCATTCCACCCGTCAGATCCGCACCAGCCGCAAAATGGGCCCGTCACATGAACGGTAGAGAACTCGATTCCCGCACACGCCATGTCCACATTCAATGTTGTGGAGTACAAGCATGACGCATCGTCATCCGTAGCCTCTTCGCTATAGTTGGATGCAGCTTCATCCGTACATCCTAAAATTTCATTTGCATCACAAACGCCGTCATTGTCCGTATCAACCAAACAGTTGCCTGCGCAATCATAATTTTCAGCGGCATAAGAACAAGACGCATCGTCTTCTGTAGCGGTTTCTGTGTAGTTACAAGCACTCGAATCGGTACAGCCTTCTTGTTCATTCGCATCGCATACGCCGTCACCATCCGTATCGACTAGGCACTCTCCTGCACAGTTGTATTCAGATACCGCATAGGTACAAGAATCATCATCTTCCGTTGCAGCGACTTCGTAGTTGCAAGCCAACGCATCGGTACAACCGTTCATTTCATTTTCATCACAGATGGCATCGCCATCTGAGTCCGATAGACACACGCCATCACAATCGTAGCCGGCGTTAGGCAAAGAGCCAGCACAATCACAAGTACCAGCAGCAATGCCCTCTCCTCCGCAAACTCCACATTCATCCAAAGTGGCACATGAACCATCATCCGTTGTCGCTGCAGCATCGTAATTGCACGCGCTGACATCCATGCAACCCGCAATGTCTACAGGGCTATCAGAAGTATCCACAAGCAACCCAATGACGTTCGAAGAAACTCCGCTTGCATCACGCCATTGCAAATTCCAATCGCACACCACGTGACCAGCATTTCCTTCCGCATCATCCGCAGCGGTCAGTTGAGCCAACAACACCCGTCCATCATCTCCAGCCAAAGCTGAAGGGTTAGAAGCGGGAGTTACATACCAGCTACCACCGGTTTCTCCATTCAATACAAAGCCTCCTCCAGTGCTAAAGGATCCAAAAGCATCCGACATACCTATACTCGAGACAGGGCCATCATCAGAAGTTTCAGAACCAATGGTCAGCCAGCTGTCATATGCCAATTCTGGCACCAGCGTGATAAAGAAGCCACTAATCCCTGAACCCAAGTTCGAACCAGCAGGATGCTGGTAAAACGATGTGGTTACATCCAAGGATAAATCCACAGAACCTGCTTCTGCCGTACCGATTGAGTATAGCGCAATGCACTCATCGGTTGGATCAGCGAAAGTCGCATAGATGTGATAAGTGGTTCCATATGCCGACGTAGCATGAACCTCGGTCTCAATGCCCGTAAACTGAGCAAGCCCTGTTCCCGTTAGAAACAAAGCTGAGAATGAAAGCAGCGAAAAGCGCCTCCAGTTAGTTGTGATTTTTGAATATTTCATCGCGGATTGAATCCAATTCAGTATTAAATATACGATATTTATCAATGCAATTTGGCTATACGTCGAAAAACTTTCTATTTTGGACGATTGAGAAGATACCATGTTAACTGAATTGTAGAGTTCGAATACTGACCGCACATACGCAACGACTCGCATCAGGGTTGCATTTTGAGTATGAAAATTCACAACTCCAGACAGGACCACTTAAATTCACCACTTACTTACATCCAAGTCAATGGGGCACTCTTCAAATCTGAATCCGCTGGTATGGGCCGCTCTGGTATGTGTTGCATGGATTTTCAGTGTAAACAATACAATAACAGCGCAAGGCTGCATTGAGCTTGATGCCCCCTTGACCCTCTTTACCGTTGCCAGCGAAACGCCTTCGTGTTCTCCAACATCAAACAAGGAGTCCGCTGTTTTCCTAGAGCTGAATGCTGTCGCTTTTCAAGAGCTCAGCATCATCCGACCGGATGTCTTCGAATGGGCACTCACATTTCCTTCAGGCGAGCACTTGGTGGTTGAGTTACATCGTTTTCAAGTTCACTCCGATGATCTTGAAATTGGCCACATGACCGACTTGGGATTGCGCATTGAACGGTATCAACCTGAATTGTTGTCCTATCGCTTTGTGACTGCAGGAATTCGAGGCACTTTGATTGTTTCCAAAGACCAGGCATATGGGGTCATTCGCTTGGATGGAGTGCAGCATGAACTCGCCGCGTTACGTTGCACAACCGCTGGGACTTCTGCCTATGCTCTCTTTGATGTTGCAGACGCCATCATAGAAACGCCTTTTTCTTGCGGCATGGAAGAATTGGAATCGATTGATACACGATCGGCAAACCTTCCTGCACCTCACGCGCGTCAAAACAGTATGACCTCCTGCGTCGAAGTGGCATTGGACATTGATTTTTACACCTACAATACCTTTGGAAGCGACTGCAATCAATCCGTTGAATGGGCGCTCGCCTTGCTTGCTGGAGTCAACGAGATTTACGAAGGCGAGCTGGACAATCTAATCACCTTGAGTGCCTCTTATATCAATGTTTGGGAGAACACCGACCCCTATGCCGCATACGTAGGAAATGCAGGAGGCATGCTCGATGCTTTGCGCACCGAATGGCTGAGTAACCCAGAATTGAGCAATCGACCTCGGGATTTAGTGCACTTGCTCACACGAAGAAATGATACAGGCACCGGAGGAATTGCCTACTTGAACGTTAATTGCAGCAATGCATATGCCACGGGATTTAGCTCGGCATTGAGCAATACGACGTCTTACAACTTGAACAGCTACTCCTGGAATCTTCAAGTCGTGGCGCACGAATTGGGCCACAATTTCGGATCGAACCACACCCATTGGTGCGGCTGGCCAGGCGGCCCCATTGACAACTGCTACAACCTTGAAGGATCTTGCGGAGGGTACACAGACAACCCTACCGCACAGACAGGAACCATCATGAGTTATTGCCACGCAGTCGCAGGTGGTTCCGTGAATTTAGAATTTCATCCTACCGTTGAAAATTCGGGGTTAATCCCCTTCATCAATGGTCAGGGCTCGTGCTATGATAGCTGTGATGAATTCGCTACTAGCTGCAATTTCTATGGATGTACGTTGCCCTTCTATTGCAACTACGACCCAGAAGCCGAGATCAACGATGGCTCATGCACATCTGAAGACTCCTGCGGTGAATGTGGAGGAGATGGGACTTCGTGCATCGGCTGCACCGACCCCGTCGCATGCAACTACCTCGAAGACTCACTGATCGATGACGGCAGCTGCTTTTATTCTCCCACTGGTGGTGCATGCAATTGTGAAGCCGTCATTCCGCTTGCTGGTGAATTGGCTCCGGGTGAAACAACCTCCATCGCCGTGAGTGGGTTTGGCTACGTTGCTGCCGCCACAGTCTATTTGGATTTTATCAATTCTGAAGGAGATCAAACACGAGCAAGTGACTTGACTGTCATCATCGAGTCACCGGATGGCAATTGCCGTCAAATCGGTGGGTTTGACGTGGATTTTGGCTGCAACAGCAGCGGATTTTGGCCATCTTCGTGGCAATCCACTGAATCGGGTTCGTATGTCGGGGGAGTGACCATTGGCAACGCCCCAGAAGGCATCGGAACATGGTTTATCCGCATCGGTAACGGCTGGAGTGGATCCGCAGGTGCTTCTTTCAGTGTCAACATTTCTCTCTGGGACCTTTGCTTGGACGTCGATCCCGCCGGCTGTATGGAACCAACGGCTTGCAATTACAATCCCGCAGCCACCCAAGATGACGGATCGTGTGATCTCGAAACATGTTATGGATGCACCGATGCCACAGCGTGTAATTATTCACCGGGGGCCACGTTGAGCAATGGGTCGTGTGAATTCACGACGTGCGAAGGCTGCACTGTTCCTTCTGCATGCAACTTTGATTTCACTGCGACGATCGAAGATGACAGCTGTGAGTATCTGACGTGTCAAGGGTGCACCAACTTGGATGCTTGCAACTATGATCCTTCTGCGACCATCGACGATGACAGCTGTGACTTCGATTGCACCACTTGTTCTGCGGATTTGGACAACGACGGCGCCATTGCCGTCAGTGACATTTTGCTTCTACTTTCTGACTTTGGATGCGACACCCCTCCCTGTGTTGGGGATGTGGACGGCGATGACGCGACGAATGTCAGCGACCTGCTGATTTTACTCAGTTCATTCGGAGAATCTTGCCCGGAATGAAACTTTCACAAATCCTCCTTTGGCCTGCCGTTTGGGCACTGAGTGCTTCCATTCTTTTCGCAGGGTGCTCCACCGTTTCAGAGCCTGTAGCCCAATTTACCCCCCCTGAATGGATTGGCTCTTGGCAAGGAATTCAGCCGGAGTATCCAATGAAAGACGCCAACGGCCAAGTCATTTACATCCAAGGACAAGCAGCCCAGGTCAAGCCAAGTACGTTTATTTTTGTCTTGCAACCCGATGGAAGAGTAGACCTCACACAATCCATTGCAGACGGTCGGATCATGGAGTTTCAAGGACAATGGAACCCCATCGAATCCATGACCTCAAGAACCCCCGGAAAAGAGCAAGAAACAGCCCTTGGAATCAACTGCGAATTGGCCGCTTCCAATGGAGCTTATCGAAATTACATCCTTCGAGCAGACACCCTTCGACGAGCAATCATCTGCAATGGAACTCCAAGAGAGCCGCGCTTTGAATTGACCCGATTGCTTAATCGTTAACTCAACCGCCAGCTTCTCCAGATTTACTTCAAGGAATTCAGTTGTCGGTATGCTTTATTCCTTATTGACGCACTCACGATCATCCCCACAGGAAAAACAACAAGCGCCACAGGCCCAGTAACGATTGAAGCCCAAGCAATTTTGGATGCAAGTCTCGATTTTCTGAGCAAGTCTCGGACATTGACTAGTTTGGCATGCAGAATTTTCGAATCCGTTCGATCTGTTAGCAGCGCGTTTTGATTCACCTGATACGACACTCCGGTTGTTTTTTCAGGTTTTGCCCTCCAAACATCTGCATCAGTTGCTGGAATTTCCTTGACGGCAGGGATCGCTGCGTCCTCCTTTTCATCCACCGGAGTGACCATGTTCTTGCTTTCTTCGGATTCAATGCGTTGAGAGACTTCTTGGAAGGTCGCTGGATTTACAGACCATGTATTCCCTCCATTAAACTGAGCCTTTCGCTCTTGCTTCGCTCGTTTCTTTTCAATGCGTTTCATGGCATCTTCAACGACCAACTCGCCGTGCAACGGGTCTTCAAGTTTCACGTTGTGTGTTTCAAAGAATGCTATTAGAGCCATAGCTTCGTCGATGTTTTCAGTTTTTGAAAGCGCCTTCACTTGAATCAAAACGGTCTTGAGCGAGTCTCTTGAAACCAATTCTAAATCTTGCGACCAGCTCGACTGTACGCTAAAAAGGCAACACAGTATGATAATAGTATTCTTCATGCTGCTCAAGATATAGATAAGCTCCTTTGCTCAGGCCGCCAAAGGCCTGCAACTTGACTAATCGATTATTAACACCCCTCAAACCTGTTTATTATCCGATTAATTTAACTACATTGGGGTAGAATTCACCAAATTCACCTGAACTATGAATCGACTCCTTACCCTGGTCATTTTCATTTTCCTTTCTTCCACAGGCTTTGCACAGCTCACCGGAATTGTAGGGGAGGTGGTCGCCGATCATGACACCACGGGAATTGAAGGGCTCGAAGGCTGGAAGACGTACCGGATTTATGCCGAATTCTCGAACCCTTTGGATGAAATTTCCGCTATTTATGGTGACACCGACTCACCTTGGAGTGTGAATGCTGACGGGGGCTTTTATCATTCGGGCTTGGGAGGCGATTTCGGCTGGACTGTTAACGCAACCATTGTATCCTTTATCCCTGAAGTGGCTTTTGATTCCTGGTTCACGCTGCATGCATCCAATTCAAACGAAGTCAATGGCCTCGCCAATACCATCGGCCTGAATGAATCGACTTTTTCTTCATTCAATTCGGGAGGAGACTTTGAGATCAACTCCTCTATTGGAGCTTCCATTTTCACGTTGGCAGGAGATCCCATGGGCCAAGCAGGAGATGACCTGCGCGTGTTGATCGCTCAACTGACGACCGAGACCCCTCCGACCGGACTATTCAATCTTCAGGTATTTGGAGAGGGGATGCAAAATCAAAGTTATAACCACGTGGGAGTGTCCATCGCGTACGCTTCCACAGGTGATGACGTCCTCGGATGTACGTACCCTTCAGGTGTCAACTTCAATCCAGAGGCCTCAGCAGATGATGGTTCGTGCGAATTTGAGGGGTGCACAGACACCCTGGCTTTGAACTTTGATTCAGATGCCACACTTTCTGACGAAAGCTGTCTGTATTTGGGCTGCATGGATCCTTTTGGGATCGATTATGATGCGACAGCCAATGTACCTGGGATGTGCCTATACTCGGCAGCCTGCGCCTCAGATTTTGACAGCGACGGACTGGTCGACGTCACGGACTTGTTGCTCTTTTTTGAGACGTATGGATATAGTTGCGGAGAGTAAGCACGTAAACTGAATCTTGCGGAAATACGCGACCTACGGCACCCGTCATTCATTCCGATGTCTCGCCACTTTGACGTCTTAAGCAAAACAACTATTGCCAAGAATTTTAGTTAACGCATACGTTAGGCTGTTGCATTTCATGTCAAAATTGATTGACGAATCATTCACGTGATCCATCAACAATATGAATGCATCGATCATGAAATCAGAGCGTGTTTCACCTTCTCCAAAGCTTTGGCAACAAAATTCACCAAGAACCCAAAGCCTCCTTCATCTCAAGGACCCTCGCAACATGGGACTTGTGCTCGCTTCGTTTCGTATTGACAGCACTTTTTTCAACAGCCCCCATGATCATCAGCACAACGCCGGTCACTATGGCCAAGGCTACAAAGGGGACGATCTTATTGAAACCATCTCCTATGGTAAGTGATGCCAATGCAACCGCGCCTCCAAACGCCGCAAGCAATCCGATCCACGTTTTAGCACGGGCATTTTTGATGCTTGACGGGGATTCATAGTGAACGGGCAACTCCAATTCTGCGGCCCTTTTCTTCGCTTGATCTTTGATGTCATCAAAAGATTCCAAAAGCTCATCTGCCAATTTCTTGACATCGGGCTTGTCAACAATCTTGAGAACATCTTCAATGAAATCTCGACTCTTATACATCCAGCTTTTCATCACTTGGATTTCTCTAGGGCTGCTAATCGGCATCAGATCACCCAAGAAATCCTCCATGGCATTCTCCAGTTCTACCAATTTCTTTTTGGCCGAACCCACTGTGGATGGAAGATCACCATTGACCACCCGATCCAAGTCGTGTCGGTAACTTCTTCTTTTACCTGCATATTGCTGAGACGTATCCGCAGACCGTACCATCCGGATGGGTGTGGAATGTGCGTCGCCAAAGGCTTGGTTGGACACCACCTTTCCCGCGTCTCTTCCCACTTGGCGCACCATCGCTCGGAGGAATGCTTCGCCTAGACTTCTTTTTGCCATGCGTCTTTGAATTGAAGCTCAAATTAGAACAATACCAGTACTTTCCACGCCACATTCTAGATCGTCCATTCCTTTCAGTCTTAACCCCTTACCGAACGGAGTCATGCACGCTGATTATCACATAGTTTGAGGAGAACTACCTATATTGTGGTAAGGTGTTGTGACTTCTCGCAAACATGAATTTAGACCAAAATGAAACAACTCGTCACGATGTGGTGCCTCGTGTTTCCACTAATTGTTGGCGCTCAATCACCCGGATTTTGTCCTGACTCCGATGCTGACGGCTTCATCGGCGTGGGGGATGTACTTTCCGTTTTAAGTGTGTTTGGTCAAGACTTTACATGTGCGTCCAACGATTATTATCTAGACAATGATTCGGTGTTCGCGATTTTATTTATTGAAAGCTCGCTGGATGCTCAGCTCATTGGTTCAGCGGATTCTGACATCGCGACCTACATGCTTGAAGGCGCTCCATTTATGGAGTGGTTCGGTTGGACACTGGGAGGTCAGCCCAACTTATCAAACCCACATGTGCTGGCTGATTTTTTATATTGGATGGATTGGCCGGGGTTCGACTCAGGCACCGTGAATGCACCTCCTGCTCAATTCGTACCAATTCCACAAGAAGGAGCCACTGGATTGGATGCCTTTGAGAATCCTATTGAACAATACAAATTCGTTACTGCGAAGTTTGAAAACTTCAGCTCCACAGGATCCATTCTTCAATTCGTAGCCATCACACCTTTGGTAATGACAAATGGAAGTTCCCTCAGCTACACAAGTATAGGGTTTGACTTTTTGGGAAGTCCTGTAGGGGCCACCTACCAGACGACCGGAGTAAACGCTAATTCCACAGTCGATTTGACATATGAAGGAAATCAATGGCCAACAACGACTTACCGAGTTCACACCAATTCGGGAGCATTGAGCCATAATGTCTTTGGCGACACAGGCCCGATGTTTTTTAGAGGAGGAAATTTTACAATCGAATAACCCCCTTAACGCTGCATGGTATCAACCTTCCCTTCCTATTGTGAACTCGTGCCTCAACTCATTTCGTCGGTTCAACCACAAGCTGAGTGATCTTAAAATGTTTGTCCCAGATGCTTCACAGAAGCATTGCCAAATCATTCTAGCTGTTCTAAAAAGCTGTCTATTTATTCGCCATTAGATGGGATTCCACCTCGGATGAAGCCGTTGCTAACGCCCCAATTCAGGGCTGGGTTTGCAAAACTTGTATACATTCGGTAGTGTCCATGTGCGAAATCCGGTCCGGTATAACAGCCAAGAAAGCTGGCAATTGCAGAACTTACTTCAGTCGCTGTACAGGCCGACTGGCTTCCGTTTACGTCATAATTCAAATACGTATATGAACTCGTTGAATTTTCCATGAGAGATTGTGGCACCAGAACGGTAATCCACGCGGGTTCATCTAACGTTATTTCCACAGTTTCAAATACGTGCGCAACCTTCCCGTTTCCATAGGAATCGATTCCACCGGATACTTGAGGGACATCAGCTGAGATGACAAAAGCACCCGGATCGTTCGTCCAGCCAGGCCATGAAAGCATCGATTCGATATCGTAGCTATTCTCAGGAATGGAACTGTATTCAAAACCAAAAAAGTTAGCGCCATTTTCAAACATGTAGGTCGCAAAGTCGTCAAGCACCGAATTATACAAATAAAAAATTAGCGCCTTCGGCTCTTGATTCGAAACAACCGCCATGGTATCACTGCAACTATACGTTTCAACAACATTCGTCCAATTTGGAATTTCGCTCCACACACCGGTACCATCGCCTTCAGTGCCGAATAAAGTGAGTAGTTGGAGCATGTCTGAAACGCCAATCACGTTGTCTCCATCGATGTCAGGGTTATAAACAACATTCTGCGCTCCCGCAGCCACTGCGACCACGAAAGCCATTAGCGTCATTAAGTGCTTCATTTTAAACAATTTGGTATGACTAAAATAAGCAAATCGGCAATACAACTCTCAAATCGGGATTACCATTGGGAGACTGGAAAACAAAAACGCCTGCAAATCATTGACTTGCAGGCGCATCGTGTAGTCCCGTTGGGACTCGAACCCAAAACCGTCGGCTTAGAAGGCAGATGCTCTATCCAGTTGAGCTACGGGACCATGCTTCTTGAAGCGGTGCAAAGATGCGAAAACGCAAATGCATTACCTTAGTGAAAACTGCATATCTGATGACCGATTTTGCCAATCCAGCACAAAGCTCCTTTCTATCCTGCTACACCGGCATCTTGAAGGTGCTTGGAACGAGCCTATTACTTAGCCTCTCGTTGGGCATTTCGGTATCCAATGCACAGTGTTCACATCCTGAGATGCCTGTGTCTTTATTCACCTCGATTGAATTGTTAGAAGAGGAATGGCCAACTCACACGAAAGATTTGCACGTGGGACTTGAATTGAATCAACCTGCTTTTGCTGATTTGAGAAAGCACAAATACACTGAGCTGGACTTGCGCTTGCCATTTTTGAATGGCAAAGAATTGCTCCTTCAACTTGAATTGTTCTTGCCCTTTTCAGAAAACTTCTTGATTGGACGCACCCAAGAAACGGGCAAGTTTGTCGAAGAAAATTACCTTCCACAACTCCTCTCTTATCGCATTGTTTCTCCTGGTATCCGAGGCTCCATCGTCATCATGAATGACCGCGTCATGGGAACATTCCAATACAAAGGACAGCAATACGATGTGTCCGCTTTACGCGGCGGAGTTGAGGGCAAGCACGTGTTGTTTTTGCTTTCTGACGCAGCACATGCCATGGAATTCGAATGTGGTGTAGACGAGTTTGCACCGAGGCGCGAAGTGATGCCCATGGGGATTCCATCACCATCCGCTGGCAACATGCTTTCAGAATGCGTGGAAGTCGCTATTGACATTGACTTTTATACCTATGACACCTTTGGAAGCGACTGCTACCCCGCCGTAGAGTGGGCTTTGGCCTTGCTTGCCGGCGTCAACACCATTTACACCAATGACCTCGATGCCTTGATCAACATTCAAGCTTCATACATCCACGTTTGGGAGACGACTGATCCATACAATGGCATTACGAATGAAGCCGGGAGCATGTTGGACACGTTCCGCATGGAATGGCTTACCAACTCGGACTTGTCAAACGTTCAGCGGGATTTGGTTCATCTGATGACACGACGAGGGGACACTGGAACGGGAGGCATTGCTTACCTCGATGTGGTTTGTTCGGCGCAGTACGGCGTTGGATTCAGCTCGTATTTAGACCCCACCACGACCTACGATTTATCCAACTACAGTTGGAATCTCAATGTTGTTGGACACGAGTTGGGGCACAACTTTGGGTCCAATCACACGCATTGGTGTGGCTGGCCAGGCGGGCCGATTGACAACTGCTACGAAGCGGAAGGCACCTGCACGAATGAGCCTCAAGCCCAAGTCGGCACAATGATGAGTTATTGTCATGCGGTGTCTGGAGGTTCGGTCAACCTGAATTTCCACCCTACCGTGATCAATTCTGCATTGATACCAAGCATCAACTCCGACGGTTCCTGCTTTAACACCTGCGTAGATCTCATAACGACCTGCGACTATTACGGATGTACGGATGAATCCGCTTGCAATTATGATGTGGAAGCAGTTCAAGATGATGGCACGTGCGCATTCAACATTGACGCTTGTGGGATTTGTGGTGGAGACGCCTCAAGCTGTTCAGGCTGTATGGATGAAGAGGCTTGCAATTATGATGCGGAAGCCACAATTGACGACGGTTCTTGCTTCTTCCCAGAACCGGGATCTACATGCGATTGTACGAGCGACGTCTCCTTTGAGGATGTGCAACTTGCAGCAGGTGAAACAACCTCACAAGTGATCAATGGCTTTGGGTATATCACAGGGTTCTCTGTTGTCCTGGATTTCTTGGATTCTCCAGCGGACAATTCTTGGGCAAACGAAATGATGGTGGGCATCACCGCTCCCGATGGAACGTGCTTGCAATACGGCGGCTACAATTTATCATTGGATTGTCCAAGTGCTGGCATGTGGCCGACAGGTTGGAATACCAATGCCGCGGGAACCTATACAGCAACAGCCCTATTTCCCGATCCCATTTCGGGCACTGGGGATTGGACCATCACCTTACTGAACTCTTGGAATGCTTCCGTTGGCGCGCTCTATACCACCACCTTGACTTTTGATGGACTGTGCGAAGCTCCCGACGATATCTTCGGATGCACCAATAGCACGGCGTGTAATTTCAACGCATTAGCCACCGCTGACGACGGTTCGTGTGACTACACTTCGTGTGCCGGCTGCACCGACGGCGCTGCGTGCAACTATGATGAAACAGCCACCCTAGACGACGATTCGTGCGAATTCACGAGTTGTGTGTGTGAGGGCGACCTCAATGGAGATGACCAAATCACGGTCGCGGACATTTTGATCTTTCTCAGCGATTTTGGTTGTGTGACGGCGCCTTGTTCGGGTGACATCAACGGGGACGACCAAACCAATGTTTCGGACTTGCTGATTCTTCTCGCTGTATTTGGAGACCTCTGCGAGTGAGAGGGAATTGAAGTAGAACGTGTTGAAAACCAAAACCGCACGCTTTCGCGTGCGGTTACTGAGAATTTCGACTTCCTTTTTCACTCTGCCTAACCCTACATCATGAATACTGGTGGTCTCAATTAAGAGTATAACCACTTGAAAGAGGTTTTTGTTGGCTCGTTGGGAAAATTTTGTTTTCGCTGGTCTCTCAGTATTTCACCACGCGCAGATTCGACCAGATCGGACTTGAAAAACGAAGATGGTATAGTCCTGAAGGCAATGATTCCAAATCGATGGTTTGGTCCTTCTTTACGATTTGGCCGGATGCTTGGATTTTCCCGTTGGAATCATAGAGGAGATAGCTACAGCCCAAAGAGCCTAGCGTTGATTGAAGTATCACAGAATGGTTTGTGGGATTCGGATAAACCAATGGCACCGGCTCGACACCCTGCATCTCATTCAATCGACTGGTATCATCAAAAATGCAACGGACACAATTGCCATCCCCTTTGGCACGAGTGCCCATCATGGCGAGATCAACCGCAATTCCCAAATTGCGCGAATCCGTACCATTGGACTCCCGAGTTCGATACCCCACAAAGGCATTGACATTTCCGATCGTCCCCGACATTCGACTGCGCGCACCGGCCAGCGGAAGCTTCAAGAGAGAAGTCATGGCTCCTGCGGCATCCTGACTGTCCCAGGTCGCCATCTCTTCTAACCACTCTGCTTCTGTGGGGATACTGAATCCCCAAGGACAAGGATTGTTTATGCCGTCCCAACCATACCAGAGATCTGGATTGGAAGGGACACGCCAATCATCGGAACCCAAAATAAACAGGTCGTGTCCGGGGACATCTGATCCCGCAACCTCTGCAATTGTGCCTGATGTGCGCAATTGGTGACCATCACTGCCTCTTCCCCATTGATACAAGTGTCCAAAACTAGCACTATCCGTGCTGGATATAGCCACTTGGCTCGCTCCCAAATTTTTATCCATCCACGTTCGTCCTGTAACAGGATTCGTGACGGATTGCGCCGAAGTTGTTTCAAAAAAAGCAAATGAGATGAGGACGTAGATCGAACGGTAATGCATTTCACAAACCTATTCATCTTCGTCGCTTCGTCCCAGACAAACTAAAATAAAGGAATAAGCAAACATCTCTTACTCCCACAGCCATTGTGCTATCTTGCCTGTATGAAGTCAAACTACCTGTTCCTCATCGTGTTGGCAGGCATCACTTTACTGTGCATTCAGTGTAGCTCGCACGCTACCAGCGTGCACTACGCAGCAGAAATGAATGCTGCGGTGACTTCCGAAATTACATGTCCTCAATGCGGACACAAAAAAGTCGAGACGCTGCCCACTGAAGTCTGCCAAATTCGCTACACCTGTGATTCCTGTGCGGCGGAGTTAACTCCGCTTGGTGATGACTGCTGCGTGTTTTGCACCTACGGTGACCACAAATGTCCATCCAAACAGTAGTTATACGACTTGATGCGCGGTCATTCTGTGCCCCCTACGCCAATCGATTAAGCTTCTGTAAAACAAAAAAACCGCATCATTGCTGATGCGGTTTTGAAGTCGGGGCGGCAGGATTCGAACCTGCGATCTCCTGGTCCCAAACCAGGCGCCGTAACCGGACTAGGCCACGCCCCGTGCTCGAAAGCGGGGGGCAAAGATAGTCAGTTTTATTCCCTGTGCAATGCCTCCTTTCAAAGTTGTTCAACACCCTTAAAAAAAAGAGCTGATTCCACTCTTAAAAAAAGGGGTTTAAAAGCGCTTGGGCCACAGATCTCCCCACATAGGACGCTTGAAATCATGACATGAAAAAAGGCCAACGCACACTGCGTTGGCCTTCGTTGTGGAGAGACAGGGAATCGAACCCTGGAGACAGTTTCCCGTCGACAGATTAGCAATCTGCTCCATTACCGCTCTGGCACCTCTCCAATATCACTGTCGGTCGTATCCTAAGCGGCGACAAAGTTAAGATAAAGCCTTGTGAAAACAATAAATAATGAGTACCTTACTTCCTGAAATTTATCACCGAAACACTTTAACCATTACTTCAATGAAAAAAGTTCTGATTCTCAGCGTGTTTGCGTTTTTCGCATTCGCTGTAAGCGCTCAAACTGACGCATCTACAACCTCATCTAAGTCTGCAACTGAAAACACTGTTTCTTCAAAGGATGGTGGCCAATCAGTAAAAAACGTTGCCTTGAACGGCACAAAAACTGCCGACTCCAAGAGTACCGAATGTACCGGAAGCGCCAAAGACAGCAAAAAAGGATCATGTGATAAAGGTGCTGCTGCATGTTGCGCTGGCAAATCAGCTGACGCTGGAAAAACTGCTGACGCTGGAAAGAAAGCATCTTGCTGTTCTGGTAAGTCTGCCGCTTCTTGCGACAAAGGCGCCAAAGCAGACAACAAAGAAGCCAAGAAAAAAGATTGATTTGGCTGCCCTGCCTTTCGGCACGGCAATCAACTTCAAATCGCCGCACATCATCTTCACCAAAGTGATGTGCACTCTTGCCAGAGACTTGAATTCAAGAGGCTGTCCATTGGACGGCCTCTTTTTTTATAAATAAAAAATGACTCAGACAGAGCAGCATCGACTCTCTAGTTTGACTGAATCAGAATGTGAAGCGATCCTGAGCCAATTCGGCAATGTGATCTCCAATGGCCAAAGCGGCCGTTGCTGCAGGTGAAGGAGCATTCAAAACGTGGATATTTCGATCTGTGTAAGAGATCCGGAAATCATCGCGTGTATCGCCATCTTCTGACAACAACAACGCACGCACGCCAGATCGCCCCGGCCTTAGATCGTCCATGGTCAAATCAGGAATCATCCGCTGGAGCGTTTTCAGGAACAATCGTTTCGAAAAAGCTCTACGGTATTCATTGACTCCAAATGCCATGTTATTGAAAAAGAGCTTCCATGTTCCGGCATAACCCAAGGCTTCCATGGTGTCCTTCCAATCAAAATCCGTCTTACCATACCCCTCTCTTTTGAATGTGAATACGGCATTCGGTCCGCATTCGATTTCACCGTCCGTCATCCGAGTGAAGTGAACACCCAAGAACGGAAAGTCCGGATTTGGGACAGGATAAATCAAGTGCTTCACTTTGTGTTTTGCCTGTTCCGTGAGTTCATAATAATCCCCTCGAAAACCGACAACGCGCTCTTTCAAATCAACACCGTCTTTCCGGGCCAAACGATCCGCCTGAAGTCCTCCACAGACCACAACGTGCTTTGCACGAAAACCAGCCGAAACAGCAGCTGTTCGGACAATGGTCTCCTCTCCCTCCCGATCAAAACCGACCACCTCATCGCCAAGACGCACGTGACTTCCTGGTTGCAAAGCCTGGACCAACTCAACCATCTTGCGTGTAGCAGCACGGTAGTCAATGATCCCTGTGCACGGCACATGCAAAGCGGCCACCCCTTTACAATGCGGCTCAATTTCACGCAATTGATCGCCTGTGATGCGCTCTAATCCTTCGATTTCATTCTGCGTTCCAATTCCTTGTATTTTTTCCAGCATAGGCACCTCGCTCTCGTCAACAGCCACTACGACTTTGCCGCAAACGTCATGGGGAATGCCATGATCTTTTGCAAACTGCACCAAGGCTCGACGTCCATCGACGCAGTTCTTGGCCTTCAATGAACCTGGAGGATAGTACAACCCTGAATGGATTACACCGGAGTTGTTGCCCGTTTGATGATGCGCCAATTCCTTTTCTTTTTCAATCAACAGCAAGCTCCGATTCGGAAAACGCAATTGCAATTGATAGAACGTGGCTGCGCCAACAATACCGCCACCGACAATAATAATGTCGTAGCTAGAGTCAAGGGAAGATGGTGTAATCATCACCGCAAAAGTACAACGCGCCTCGTAAGAGGACATGCCTTTTTCTAGGCGACTTACACCCACGAAACGACAGAAGTATAGAACGGCTTATCTTCACATCATGTCGAATGAAAACACATCCGAATCTGTCCCACTGAAGCGCACATTGTTCCGAGGCAAGCAACGTCAAACGCAGGCTGAAAAGATCAAGTCCGCTTGGACGATGTACGATTGGGCCAACAGCCCCTATTCGCTTGTCGTGACAACGGCGATCTTTCCGATCTACTTCAACGCCCTGACTTCAGACCGCAATGAGGCGGGAGAGATCATCAACGATGTCGTGACCTTTTGGGGAGTTGAATTGATCAATACCCAACTATACAGCTATGTCTTAGCGTGTTCGTTCTTGATCGTTATCATCCTCTCTCCAATGCTCAGTGGCATCGCAGATGTATCCGGACGCAAATTGCAGTTGATGAAGATCTTCTGTCTCGCCGGGTCATTGGGCTGCCTCGGTCTCTATGCCTTTGACCCGAGCCACATGGAGTGGAGCATGTCTGCCTTGTTTTTGGCCAATATCGGTTTTTGGGGAAGCCTAGGATTCTACAATGCGTTCCTTCCTCAGATTGCTCCCGCAAACGAACATGACAAACTCAGCGCAACGGGATTTGCTATGGGCTACATTGGCAGTGTTTTGCTGCTCCTTTTGTGCCTCGCTTTGATCATGCTCGTAGGAAACTTCATGACCCCCTGGACCTTCGTTCTGGTAGGCATCTGGTGGTTCGCTTGGGCCCAACCCGCCTTTCGAAAACTTCCATCGAACCAGACGAAATCACCCATTCAAGGCAAGCTCGTTGCGCAAGGATTCAAAGAGCTTCGTAAAGTCGCACGCGATTTGAGCGGCCGCAAAGAACTCGTGCGGTTCTTATGGGGGTTTTTCATTCTTTCCATGGCCTTGCAGACCATCATGCTCATGGCCTCATCCTTTGGAATCAAGGAGGTGCTTTTGAATGACACAGAACTCATTCTCGCCATTATTGCAGTACAGGTCCTCGCTATACCCGGCGCCTTTTTCGTCTCTTGGGTGAGTAGCAAAATGGGCAACATCCCCACACTCATCGGGTGCATTGTTGTGTGGTCGCTTGTTTGCGTGTACACCTATTACTTCGTCAGAGACGTTTATGGGTTTTATCTCGCAGCGGGCATCATTGGATTCATGATGGGCGGTACGCAGAGCTTGAACCGGTCGAGTTATTCTAAAATGCTTCCTGAAACAGAAGATCACGCCTCCTATTTTAGTTTTTATGAAGTGCTGGAAAAGGGCGGTCTCATCATCGGGATGTTCAGCTGGGGATACATTGAAGGGTTTACGGGTTCCATGCGTTCCAGCGTATTGGCTCTGATTATTTTCTTCGCTGCCAGTTTGTGTTTCCTCATCGCAATCCCGAAGAAAAAAACCGCTTAATAGCCGTCACCGCTTCCGGTGTTCAGGCGTTGGACAGGTTAGTCAGTAGGCAAGAAGGCGTGCTCTAGCAATTCAAATTCGACCCTGCGGTTTTGGCGACGTCCTTCTGACGTTGAATTATCAGCTGCGGGGCTGTGGCTCCCATGCCACGACAACTGCAATCGATTGGGGTCTACCCCGCGGTCTCTTAGCGCATTGATGACCGCTTGAGCCCGGCGTTCGCTCAACATCTGATTGTACCCTTCCGAGCCCACAAAATCAGTATGCCCATTGACTTCCATCACCAAGAATCGATTGGCTCGCATCTCCTCTGCAACGGCCTCCAATTGGACGCCTGCGTCATCCGTCAAGGCATCTGAATCAAATTCAAACAACACCGCATCCCAGCGCACATGCCCTCGCTGATACGACTGCCATGGAGGGTCCGTTACCTCTTGTGCCAAGAGTGGATTCAAACAAGAACAGTCCGCTCGACTTTGGACCGGGCGTACCCGAACATCATCGACATACACGTAAGCCCATCGGCTTGATTCCGCAGATGCATCCTGGCGCTCCATCACGCGCAACTCCGAAGCGGGCTTGAAATTACCAAGCGTTACAAACTGTTCTCCACCTTCGGCTTGGAAAGCGTCACTTAACTTGACCCAACTCCAGCGATCACTCAAAAGGTGAAGCGCTGGATTTTCAACCTGTGCGGCCGCGTCCAAGCGGCCTTCACCTGTGGCTTTTGGAGCCGCTTCACTGAAGTGCATGCCCATCCCGTCCGTGATCAATCTGGCTTCATCAGCCGCACACACCCACCACTCAGCACAAATCCATTCACCGGGGCCCAAAGCACGGGTCAATTCAACTTGCAGATACTCGCGATAATTGGGTTTTGACCCCGAATACAATACCATACCCGCATACCCTTGTCCGTCAACAGTCTCCTGCGAACCAAAGACATTGTTCGGAACACCGGTTACGCCAGTCGCCCCGCAGGCGTCAAAATGATCGGGTGTTCCCGCATTGGGCTGCTTCCAATGCCGCAGCGTCTGAAGTTCATTTTGTGTGAAACTGGAAGGACACCAGAGGCGATCTTCAAAACTCCCATTGGGCACCAAGTTCTCAAATCGATTGTTAGCCTGGGCTGCCGCCTCTAAACCGCTAAAAAGGATAAAACCCAACGCAAAAAATCGAAACAGAAAAAGCTGCTCCAGATCGAGTCCGAAACAGCTTTTCCTATTCAAAAATCCGCGAGTCAATGCGCTCATAGCTTACAAACGCAATCAAGCGCAGCGTTATCGAATGATTTCAAACGTAACCCGTCGATTTTGGGCACGGCTAATGTCCGTATCCCGTGTGCTAGCAGGGTCGAGGTCTTCCCTCGAATCCGTTACCAAACGTGAGGCCGCTATGCCGAAATCACCAAACTTGGTCACCACGATGGCCGCGCGTTTTGCACCGAGCTCTCGGTAGCGAGGGTTGATCTTTCCTTCATTGAACTCATCCTCATCGGCATGCCCAATGATGCGCAGTTTCCAGGAAGGATTCTCCTTTAACATGTCAGCCAATTGCGAAATGGTCGCTTGACCCGTTCCCGTTGGGTTGCGCTTTAAGAAAGCATAGTAAACAGCAGAAACACCGATGATGTCCTCAGCGGACATGCTCTCGCTCAAGACAACAGAGGAGCCGTAGACCAAGTCCGTTCTCACTTCATCAGCCCGTGTACACGCACACTGTGACTTGGCGCTGATCGGAAAGACCTTCACGTTGTCCAAGTAGTAGTAGGCATGGTTCAATTGTGCACCCGAGATGCCAGAAGGACGCTTGATCTTCTCAACCGTCATGTCTCCGTCCTTTTCAAACCCACCAATCATGAGGTACTCTTCTTCACCCGTTCCGATGGTTGTTCCACAAATGGTTTCCCACCCGTCATACAGGGACATCACTTTGTTTCCATGATGCTTCACATCCATGTCACGAACGATAATTCCTTGATTGCCTTGCTCCACCTTTCGATCGCTCAAGACAGCGCCAATTCCGTTGACGGCGTATCGAGACAAATCACTCAAACTGATATCGAAGGAAACACAGTACATCTGGTTCTTCTCCAATGCGGTCGTCAGTTCCACCTCATAGTAATTCCGAAACATCCGCGTATCCTTTGAATATGCACGAAGACCAGCGTAACAAACCCCTTCTGAAGCATCTTGCTTGCCATACAGGTTGTTTGGAATGTTAACTTTTTCAGACTTCATCCCTTCAGCAAACAAATCGAGAAGTGACTCTGTACCGGCAAACCAATTTTCAGAGAACTCTTCCAACTGACCATAGCCCTTGAGCTTTTTCAGGTTGGAGTTTTCAAAGCTGCTGTTGGGCACCAAATTGTCTTCCTGCGCTGTGAGCGAAACCCCAAAAGAAGAGGCCACAAACACAGCAATCACTCCTGCGCATGCAGCGCGCAAATTCATCTCGTTTATCATGTTATTCATTCCGTAGGTTCAAGCTGATTTTTGGACAGTCTCTACGAACACTTTGACATGTTCTGGATTGACATCCGGGTAAACTCCATGGCCCAAGTTAGCGATGTGACGCCGCGTCCCAAAATTTGAAAGCATCTCCTGCGTCTTTTTTCGGATAACCTCAGGAGAAGCATATAAAATGGAAGGGTCCAAATTGCCTTGCAATGTCTTTTCTTCCCCCACCAATTGACGTGCCTTTCGCGGGTCTGTTTGCCAATCCAATCCCAACGTATGGCAGGACAAGTCAGCCAATTGAGGCAACAAATGCGCTCCACCTTTGGCAAACACTGTAACAGGAACAAGCGGACTCAAAGCGTCACACATTCGTTGCAAACGGGGCATCATAAACTCTGCGTACAGACCGTCACTGAGCACGCCAGCCCAACTGTCGAAAATCTGCACCAAATCAGCTCCTGCTTTCACTTGGGCTTGCAAATACGCGATCGACGCTTCGGTAATGGAATCAAGTAAGGAATGAGCAAAAGCCGGTTGCTCCCACAACAAACGTCTCGGCAGTGCCCAATCTTTCGACCCTTTCCCTTCAACCATGTAACAAAAAATGGTCCACGGGGCACCGCAAAACCCAATCAAAGGAACCCGGCCAGCCAAGTCTCGCTTGGTCTGTCGAATGGCATCCAAGACATAGGACAAATGCACTTCAGGGTCCACATTGGTTCTCAGACGTTTCAAATCTTGAACCGTCCGCACCACTTCTGGAAACCGAGGGCCGACTTTTTCAACCAGCTCATACGGCAAGCCCATGGCTTCCGGAATCACCAGAATGTCTGAAAATATGATGGCGGCGTCTACTCCGAGAATGTCAACGGGTTGTATGGTGACTTCACTGGCATGAACGGGCGACTCAACCAAATCCTTAAACCCTCCCATTTTTGCCCTTACAGCTCTGTATTCAGGCAGGATTCGACCGGCTTGACGCATCAACCATACAGGAGGACGCTCTACCGCTTCTCCTCTCGCTGCTCTCAAAAGCAGGTCATTTTGTAGAGGAGCATGCTCAGGCTGACTGTTCAAAAGGGATTGGACTTCCATGGTTGATTTCAATGCAGTATTTTAAAGACTGTTTCACGCAATAGGGCTCCATCGGGGGTTGTGGAATTGCCTTGCCCTTTGGATTTTCGATCCGCTTCCAACAAGTAGCCAAAAATCCTGCCAACTTTCTCAGGTGAGTAGTACCGTGCGGCTTCAGCATACTGTTTCACAGCAAAAGGAGCACATTTCAACGCCTTAGCTGCAGCGGGGCCCGAACGGTCCTTAAGTCCATGATAGGCATAGATCTTACCGAAGAAACTACCCAAAACAGGCATGATCATCGCCACCGGATGGTCCTTGGGGTTGGCCGCAAAGAAATTCGCAATGAGATGAGAACGCTGTACATTTTTCGAACCAAGGGCGCGTTGCAGCTCGAACACGTTGTAATCCTTGCTAATACCAATGTGCGTTTCAATGTGTTCCGGAGAAATTTCGGTTCCTGCCGGCAATACAATTTTCAACTTATTCAACTCATTGACCACCTTTCGTAGATCGTTCCCCAGGTATTCTGACAAGATTTGTGCACCCTGCGGTGAAATCGTCAAGTCTTGTTCGCGGACATAGTTGGAAATCCAGTCTGGCAATTTGTAGTCCCTGACTTTTTCACTGAGGAACAGTAAGCCATTGCGGCTAATGGTCTTGACGGCCTTCAGCCGAGCATCCGCTTTTTTATTCTTGAAGCAAAAAACCAGCACCGTGCTCGGGATGGGTGATTGCGCATATGCCTCCAATTTGGCCATGTCTTCCGAGCGTCGCCACGAAGGCCATTCCTGAGCTTCACGCATTAAAACCAACTGTCGATCGGCCATCATGGGAAAACGACGCGCCGATTCGAGCACCTGATCAATTGTCGCATCCCGGCCATACAAGACCACCTGATTGAAGTCCTTCATCGACTCTTCAACCACAGCATGCTCCAATGCTTTGGACACTTCATCAATGAAGAAAGGCTCTTCCCCATGCAACAAGTAGAGCGGTTTGAATGCTTCCGCTTGGATGTCACGTATAATCTGGCGATGCGGCATGGTCGCGAAGATAATTCAGACTGCAAGGGCCTACATCACCAGACAGGGGTATTTTTGTGACATGCCTGTTCCAACGGATTCCACTTCATCATTCCCAAAGCTCGCGCTGCCTGCAGCGGATTTGAAATTGAGGACACGAGAGAGTCACACGGAAGTCCAATGTCTTAGCCGTGGGAACTACGTGCGTCTCGAGCCGGAAGAATGGGTCCGTCAGCATTGGCTTTCCTATTTGCACCACCAGTTGGGGTATCCCATCGGTGTGATGGCTGCAGAATACCCGCTTCTTCTCAATGGAATGAAGCGTCGCGCTGACATCGTTTGCCACACCCCCAATGGAACGCCACTGGTCATGATTGAATGCAAAAGGCCCGCCATTAAACTCAATCAAGCGGCGCTCGATCAGGTCTTACGCTACAATATCAGCCTACAGATTCCCTGTTTGATTGTTTCGAACGGAATGAAGCATCATGCCTACGGTTGGAAAAATGATCAGCTTGAACCATTGGATCAGGTCCCTCCCTATTCGGCTTTCTAAAGTGATTTATTTCGAAGTGAACTCGGTCAAATAGCGCTGCACGAGGCCGGTTGACCTATTTTCGCATGCAAATACCGATTGTAACACCGTCTATATGGTCATTCAGGAAATTATCGCCATCGCCGGCAAGCCCGGCCTTTATCGCATTCTCATTACGAATCGCGCCAATTTGGTTGTCGAATCAATGCTGGACAAAAAACGTGTCAGCATACCGGGAACAAGCCGAATTAGCAGCTTAGCTGACATCACCATGTACACCACAGGTGAAGATGCATTGTTGATGGACATCTTGAATCTTATGTCCGAAAAAGCGGCAAAAAGCGAATTGCCTGCGGCAAAAAGCGACCCACAAGCTGTTCGAGAATTCATCGATGCCATTGTTCCCAACTTGGATCATGAGCGTGTCTACAACTCAGACTTGAAGAAATTGGTTCAGTGGTTTTCCACTTTGCGACAAAACGATGCTTTCCCATTGACCAGTGAAGTAGCGAAAGACGGAGCTGCTGAGGAAGTTGCTGAGGAAGCCACTGAAGAAGGACAAGACGAGAAGTCAGCAGCTAAAAAGCCGGCAGCTAAAAAGCCAGCAGCTAAGAAAGCGGCAGCTAAGAAGCCCGCAACGAAGAAAACAGCCATCAAGGGAAAAGCTGAGCCTAAAGGAAAGCCTTCTCAAAAGAAAGCCCTGGTCCAAAAGTCTGCGGCCAAGGCCGGAAAATCGAAGTAATATCGTCCCAACCATGAAAAATGTTACCGTCATTGGCGCAGGAACCATGGGAAATGGTATTGCGCATGTGTTTGCGCAATCGGGATTCAATGTTACGCTCGTAGACGTTCAACAGACGGCCTTGGAAAAGGCCATTGCGACCATCGGTCGCAATTTGGATCGCTTGATCAAGAAAGAAAAAATTTCCGAAGACGATAAAGCAGCGACCCTGCAGCGCATCACCTCCTCTACCGACATTGCAGAAGGTGCTGCCAACGCGGACCTGGTTGTTGAGGCGGCTACAGAACGCCTCGACTTGAAGCTCTCCATTTTCAAAGCGATGGATGCCGCAGCTCCAAGTCACTGCATCCTTGCTACCAATACCAGTTCCATTTCCATTACGGAGATAGCAGCAGCAACAGCGCGTCCCGAACAGGTCATCGGAATGCACTTCATGAATCCGGTTCCGGTCATGAAACTCATCGAAGTGATCCGTGGATATGCCACATCAGACGCGACGTGTGCGTCCATTATGGAGCTTAGTAAATCACTTGGCAAAACTCCGGTTGAGGTCAATGACTACCCCGGGTTTGTTGCGAATCGTATTTTGATGCCCATGATCAACGAAGCCGTCATCACCTTGCAAGAAGGGGTTGCTACTGTTGATGCCATCGACACCGTCATGAAGCTGGGCATGGCCCACCCAATGGGACCGTTGCAATTGGCCGACTTCATTGGCCTGGATGTCTGCTTGAGCATTCTGCGAGTTTTGCACGAAGGACTTGGCCAGCCCAAGTATGCCCCGTGCCCTTTGTTAGTCAACATGGTCAATGCAGGCCACCTAGGTGTAAAATCAGGACAAGGTTTTTACGTGCACACGCGCGGTTCTAAAGAACTCGTGGTAGCTCCCTTTTTTCAGTGAACCCTGCTGAAACCTACTGATATTCAACCGATATTGGCACATGAAGTCTTGGCGGAACACGTTGCATGAAGTTATTTTTGAAGCGGATACCCCATCGGGCAAATCCTTTGACATCGCCCTTCTTTGGCTGATTGTATTGAGCGTTTTAACGGTACTCCTTGAGTCTGTACCCGAATTTCAAGAACAATACCGCGTCCAATTTGCCTATGCAGAGTGGATATTCACAGGCCTGTTTACCATTGAGTATTTGCTCCGTCTTATTGCAGTTCGCAAACCACTGCAATATGCCACGAGTTTTTTCGGAGTTGTAGACCTTCTCGCCATACTCCCGACGTTCATTGGCATTCTCATACCCGGTTCGGCAAGTCTTCGTGTGGTGCGAATATTGCGGTTATTGCGGATGTTTCGGGTCCTCAAACTGGTCGGTTTTCTGGAGGAAGCTCGTGTGCTTCAGGCCGCTTTGCGGGCAACGAAAAAACGCATCCTCGTCTTCTTAAGTGTCGTACTAGCATTGGTAACCATCATTGGAACGTTGATGTACCTCATTGAAGACGGACAATCCGGATTCACGAGCATTCCTACCAGCATTTATTGGGCCATTGTCACCGTCACCACGGTTGGTTATGGAGACATTGCTCCCTCCACGGTGCTTGGACAAATCTTAGCTTCTGTTATGATGATCATCGGTTACGCCATCATTGCCGTTCCAACTGGAATTCTCGGCATGGCCATGGTCAAGCGCTCCGGAACGCCACCTCTTGAATCGAATGATGTTTCTACGCAGGCGTGCCCAAGTTGTGGACGCGACGGACACGATTCCAATGCTGAATTCTGCAAGTATTGCGGACAATCTCTTTGAAACTCAGGTGGATCGAGATGTACTCCATTGATTTCTATCGTTGATTTCCTAAATTGGCATCGATGTAGTGAATGCATGCATAAAATTGCATGACGTTCAGAACCAAGATTCACACTTATGCAACAGCCTACACGCCTTTTCGATTTTCCGCGCTACCAGCTCGCGAACAATCCACTTGATATCATGATGACCATGCCCAATGGAGGCAATCGCATCACCTATTCGACTGCCACGTTTATGGAGGCCGTTGACCGCGTTGGTAGAGGACTCATCGCGATGGATATGCAAGCGGGAGACAAAGTGGCTCTTATTTCCCACAACAACCGATGTGAGTGGAACATTATGGACCATGGCATCATGTCTGCTGGAGGGATCAACGTACCGATTTACCCGACCATGACAGAAGCGGATTACGAGTTCATTTTGAACCATAGTGAATCCAAGTTTTGTGCGGTAAGCAATCAAGAGTTGTACGACAAGGTAATGGCGGTCAAAGACCGTGTTCCTTCTTTGAAAGCTGTTTTTGTTTTCGAACATGCCGCGAACGGAACACACTGGTCTGCCATTGCAGAAGCCGGAAGCGAAGCGCAACAGGAGGAATACGAAAATCGGATGAATGCTGTAAAGCCTGATGATCTCGCGACCATCATTTACACTTCAGGAACCACAGGAACACCAAAAGGTGTGATGCTCAGTCATAGCAACATTGTGCTCAACATCATGCGCAGTGTCCCGCGAATTCCAGCTGTTCTCAAGGAAGAACAGTACCGAACGCTCAGCTTTCTACCGGTCTGTCACATCTTTGAAAGGATGCTGCACTACTTGTATATGTACATTGGTGCCAATATCTACTTCGCCGAAAGTTTGGAGACGATTAAAGAAGACCTGGGACATTCGCAACCAACCGTTTTCACAGCCGTTCCAAGACTTCTTGAGAAGTTTTATGATGGAATCGTCAACAAAGGACGCGCCGCGGGCGGCGTGAAGGCAGCTATCTTCAATTGGGCGCTCAAATTGGCACTGCGTTGGGAGCCAGACGGACAAAATGGAGCCTGGTATGAATGGCAACTAGGGCTCGCACGAAAGCTGGTATTCAGCAAAGTCAAAACAGCGCTTGGTTTGGATAACATTAGAGCGGTAGCCTGTGGTTCTGCAGCGCTCGCTCCGCGCTTGGCCCGGTTCTTTAATGCTGCAGGCATTCCTGTTTATGAAGGATACGGCCTCACGGAAACTTCACCCGTTGTCACTGTCAATACCGATGTTTCACCGGGTATGATGCGTGTAGGCTATGTCGGCAAACTCATTGATGGCGTAGAAGTCAAATTTGGAGACGACGGTGAAATCCTCGTCAAAGGCCACAACATCATGATGGGTTATTACAAGGACGAGGCGAAAACAACCGAAGTCATGTCAGGTGATTGGTTCCATACCGGTGACATTGGAAAATTCGATGATGGCTTCTTGAAAATCACGGATCGCAAAAAGGAAATGTTCAAAACGTCAGGTGGCAAGTATGTGGCTCCACAACTTTTGGAGAATGCCATCAAAGCCTCCTTGTTCATTGAGCAGGTCATGGTTGTAGGTGAAAGCCAGAAATTTCCAGGAGCACTCGTTGTTCCAGATGCCGTCGCCGTTGAAGAATGGTGCAAACGCAAGAATCATCCATACCCTGGTTTCGAAAACATCGGGAAAGACGAGCGCATTGCGCAACGTATGATGGAAGATGTTGAGAAGTTGACCGCATCATTTGCCCAATGGGAACGCATCAAAAAAATCCAAATTCTTCCACAGCCATTCACCATTGAAAATGGAGAATTGACTCCGACGATGAAATTGAAGCGAAAGCCCATTCGTGAGCAATACCAGTCGCTCATCGACTCGATGTACATCTGATCGACTCCATGGTAGAAAGCATCATCAACCTCGACTACACGCTGTTTCGCCTGTTCAATACACCCTGGCCTGGGGGCGACGAGATTATGTGGGCGGTATCCGGTAATTTTTGGTGGCTTCCTCTCTATGCCCTCTTGATCTGGGAAATGTGGAAACGCTCTGAGAAAAAGCGAGGTAGACTGGCGTTGATGTTGGCAATGATTGGACTCTGCGTCGCAGGAACGGACATCATTTCCAGCAGACTCATCAAACCTTCAATACAACGGTTTCGACCTTCCCACTCCATTGAATTGCGTGATCAAGTGCACGTAATCACACCCAGCGGTTGGGAACATCCTTACCGCGGAGGACGCTACGGCTTTGTCAGTTCTCACGCTGCCAACTATGCAGGTGTCGCTGTTTTAGTGGGCCTGTTTCTGGGCGGTTCATGGCTCTGGGGACTTTTGGCTTGGAGCTTATTGATTGGATATAGCCGCGTATACCTCGGCGTTCATTTTCCTCTTGACATCGCCGGCGGCATGATTTTAGGCGCTTTTTGGGGATACATGCATTGGCGTGTTTTCAAAAAAATCACTTCGGTTACCGCTGAGCCATGAATGCAATCGCTGTGTTCATCGGAGGGGGACTGGGGAGTGTATTGCGCTATCAATTCGGACTCCACGTGTTGAAATTGGGGTGGATGACCCCCTGGGGGACGCTCCTCGCCAATACCCTAGCAACGGCAATTCTTTTGGGTGTCTTGTCCCATCAGTCCACATTGGATCCATCGACAAAGTGGGGAGGCGCATTCATGCTTCTTCTGACCACAGGATTTTGCGGTGGCTTTTCCACCTTTTCAGCATTCAGTGCTGACACCTTGCAATTGGCCCAAACCCATGGATTTACGTGGGCAGCAGGCAATGTTGCATGCAACCTCATTCTCTGTCTAGCGGCAGGTTGGTGGTCTTGGTCTGCTTTTCAAGCCTCTTGACGCACAACCGGCAGGCCTGAGGGCTTAATTTCGTCTTTCATCACTCGTGAACCGATCCCATTATGAATTTTCGTTTGATTCTTCTTCTTGTCAGCCTCGCACTTGTAACTCCTAGCTGGAGTCAGATTAACTCGAGTGGCAGCATCTCCCAACCAACAGTGAATCAATCCACTTTCAATAAGGAGGCCGCCAAAGCAAAAGAGAACGCGACGAAAGCCGTTCCAAAAACCAAAGAAAAAAGCCAAGACTCCAAGGGAAAAGCGTCGCCGAGGAAAGGAAAAGTAATTCAATCCGAACAACCCGTCTTAGAGGAAAACATGCTGGACTTTAGCGACCGGCCTCCTTTGGTTATTGGCATCACCATTGACCAAATGCGGATGGATTACCTCTACCGGTATTGGGATCACTTCGGCATGGATGGCTTCAAGCGCATTATGCAGAACGGCATGATCTGTGCAGACCATCATTTTGGATATGCACCGACCTATACGGGACCCGGACACGCCTCCATCTATACGGGCACAACACCGCGCTTTCATGGGGTCATCAGCAATTACTGGTATGATCGAAAATCAGCAGAGACCGTCTATTGTGCTGCCGATCCTTCGGTCCAAGCGGTTGGACTCGATGACGGTACGATCGAAGCGGGCCACATGTCACCACATCGCATGCACGCCAGCACGCTCGGCGATGAATTGAAACTATCCACAGATCTCAAAGCCAAGGTTTACGGCATCAGTCTCAAGGATCGTGGGGCCATCTTACCGGCAGGTCATTTGGCGGACGGAGCCTTTTGGTTTTACGGAAAAGACCAAGGCAAATTCATCACCAGTACTTACTACATGGATGAGTTGCCGCAGTGGTTGGAGTCTTGGAATGGGAAAAACATGGCCCGTCGTTATTTGAAGTCCAACTGGTTGCTTTCACTGCCTGAAAAGGAATACAGCCAAGCTTGGCCCGATAACAATCCCTACGAATCCAATTTCAAAGGCGGCATGCGGCCAACTTTTCCCTACGATTTGGAATCATTGCAAGCTGAAAATGGTGGTTTTGACATCATTAAAGGGACTCCCCATGGCAACACCATCCTGGTCGACTTGGCCATTCGCCTGATTCAACATGAAGAACTGGGGCAAGATGACATCACCGACTTGCTCGCATTGAGCTTTTCCGCTACGGATTATGTCGGCCATCAATTCGGCGCCCATGCCTGGGAAACTCAAGACATCTACGTTCGTTTGGACCTTCAATTGGCTCGCCTTTTCAAAACACTAGACGATCTCGTGGGCTACGACCAATGGCTGTGCTGGGTCACTGCAGACCACGGTGGAGCAACCGTGCCATCGCTGGCTGCTGCAGAAGGGATGCCAGTCGATTACTGGAAACCCGGCAACATGATTGACAACGTGGAGCTCGCACTTGCGAATCGTTACGGAGAGGGCCAATGGATGCTGCGTTATGACAACAATCAATTTATCTTAAACCGTCCATTGATTCGAGAAAAAGGGCTCGATTTGGCAGCAATGCAAACATTTGTTCAAGGAGTTTGTCTCGAAACACCGGGTGTATTGATGGCTCCAACGGCACATGATATCGCCCATTCGGGTAGCTCATCTGACGACATCATGGAACGCCTGCGCATGGGCTACCACAGCGCTTTTTCAGGGGATGTTCTTGTCGTGCCTGAACCGGGGTGGATCAAATACGGACCTAGCGGAACGGATCACGGTTCTCCTTTCCCATATGACACCCATGTACCGTGTGTGTTTTATGGCTGGCATGTTCCCAAGGGAATCACGTATGAACGGACGCACATCCGGGACATTGCGCCAACAGTCGCAGGCATGATCCACACGCCGCTTCCAAATGCCAGCACAGGACGCCCCATTCAAGCTGTGTTGCGTCATGACTGAGCCGCGTGTTCTCATCACGTTGCAACGTGACCCCAGCGAAGCTCCGATTCTGCATGCTGAAGCCGTATTCCCTATGGCAGGGCCTTTTGAATTGCAGTTGCCGACTTGGAGACCTGGGCGCTATGAATTGGGACAATTCGCTCAATTTATATTGCGGATGGAGGGCATGACTTCTGATGGAAGTTGGAAGTCACTTACAAAGTCTGATTTGCACCGTTGGCTCATGGAGCCCGGTATGAGCCGCGTTCGCTGGAGTTTCCAAGCGGACATTCTCAATGCAGGATCCACTTGCATTGAACCGGGACTGCTGTACGTCAATCCCGTGAATTGCATCCTCTACCAGCCTGATCATATGGACTGGGGGTATGACATTACACTGTTAGACATTCCACAGCAGTGGACATTTGCGACCGCTTTGCCTCGAACCAACATGACCCTGCACGCTCAAAATGCGCAACAGGTGATGGATTCTCCTTTCATGGTTGCCGAATCGCTTTGGCATGCGACCTATGAGGCTGGCGGAGTCGATTTCCACATTTGGGCATATGGTCAAAACACGCCCAACAAGGAGCAATTCATCGCAGATCACCAACGGTTTTCAGAAAGTCAAATCGCTCATTTCAAGTCGTTTCCAACCGAATTTTATCATTTCATCTATCTTTTTCCCGAACGAGAAACACGTCATGGAGTGGAGCATGAAGACAGCACGGTGATCACCTTAGGCCCCTCTTCTAAATGCCTCACTCAATCGGGGTATGACGAATTGATCGGCATCGCTTCTCATGAACTGTACCATGCATGGAACGTGAAACGCATTCGTCCCATTGAATGGATGCCGTATGACTTCAGTAAAGCGTGTCCGAGCCAGTTGGGATATATCGCAGAAGGCGTGACGACGTATATGGGCGATTTGTTCTTGTTCGAAAGTGGATGCATCGATTTAGATGGCTGGTGTCGTAGAATGGAGCGGCTCTTGGAGCGGCATATCAATAATCCAGGGAGATTGAACATGAGCGTCGCTCAGTGTGGGATCCCCGGGTACCGAGCTCGA